>ENA-OPZM01000047-OPZM01000047.1-human-gut-metagenome-genome-assembly--contig:-NODE-47-length-47957-cov-16.224838_pt1 | contig 47957 bp, 46 predicted proteins | sample MGYA00242478_ERZ504493 | MGnify/ENA primary metagenome ERZ504493 (study PRJEB26092, sample SAMD00036227) | human gut metagenome | host: Homo sapiens | study: EMG produced TPA metagenomics assembly of... | reverse complement strand
TGATGGTCGGGTCATTTGGTCGCGCTTCCAGCCGCGGAACGGACCCGCCGGGAAGCGGTGAGACGAGCTTGGACACTTCGCCGTGCGTGCCGGAACGCAACGACTGCCAGATGGGCGGAATGTTCGGAATCGACCGGATTGATCTGCTTGTCGCGTACCTGCGCGCTAAACAGCAGGTGTCCGCCGGCCACCACGGATCCTTGTTGGCCAATGCCAGCTGGGAGCCTGCCTGCAGTGCTGCGATGGACGGTTCGAGGCCGATGGAGCCGGTGATGCCGTTAAGCACCACGTCGGCGCCGGAGCCTGCCATGGCGATCACCGCGTCAGGGCCGGCTGTGATGTTGACGTTGCCTGCGCCGGCCTGTTCCAACGCCTCACGTAGCGCGGGGACGGCTTCCTTGTAGAAGATCGCGACGGTTGGCACATGGAATTTCGCCGCCTGCTGCGCAAGCAGTTCGACATGTGCTCCGCCCGCGGCGAGACCCGTCACGGTGAAGCGGTCGAGATGACGTGAGATGACGTCAAGGCCTTGGGTGCCGATGGATCCGGTGGAGCCCAGAATTACTACGGTTGATGGTTGCATGGGTTATGCGCTGCTCTCCGTATGATATGCCGATGTTCCGGCATTGGTTTGGACTATGTAAGTTTGGACTATGTAAGTTGGGACTGTGTAGTCGAGGCTGTGTAGTTGGGATTGTGTAAACGCGAGAACAGGCTGACGATTCCGCCAGCCTGTTTATTACCGTTGGTTCACTCGAAGGACGGGAACGACAGATCCGGAATATCGAGATTGTCGTCGTTGCCCGACGCCGGGAAAATCGACCTGAAAGCCGGGCTTGGTTCCGGCTTTTTGTCCTCCTGCTGCTTGTCCGCGTCGGGTTCGGCGGACGGTTCAGTTGCCGGGACAACTGCCGGTTCTACGGCAGGTTCAGCCGGAGCGGCCGGCTCGGCCGGAGCCTGTTCAACAACCGGAACCGGAGTGGCCGGAGCGGACGGTTCAGGCGTGAAGGATGGCGGCACCGAGGCTGCGAGGGAGCTCAGGCTCGTCGAACCGGTGGTGACCTGAGGCAAGTCGGACGCGGACAGGCTCGGAACCTGCGGCGTGAACGTGTTTTCCGTCTGGTTCGTCTCATTGATGGTGTGGGCCAGATGCGCCAACGCGGCCAAAGACGGATCCTGCTGCGGCTCGGGTTCAACCGGAGCCGGCGGGAATGCCGGAGCGGCTGGAGCCTGCGAATCGGTCGTGGTCGGAGCCGGAGTCTTTGGCGCGGCATCTTCCATCGCATCATCGGCAAGCGGATCGAACGCCTGGGTCTCTTCAACGGCGCTCGGCGCGGAAGAAGCGGAATCGGTCTGCGGCTGGAACACCGGAGGAACCACCGGAGCCGCAGGCGGAGTGTTCGTCGGCGTGGCAGGCACGCTCACCGGGGAGGTGACCGCGGACGTGAAGATCTCATGCTCGGCCTTGTTCAGCGCGTCGAAGGAATCCTCTTCGCCCGGCGTGACGGTTGGCACAGTAGGAGGAACCGGAGCAGCCGGAACCGTGGCGGAAGGAGCTGCGAACAGCGGTGCGATCATCTGGGTTTCGCCAGCTGCGGAATCACTGGAAGCCGGGGCAACGGACGGTGCGGCCGCGGCCATCGCCTCTTCGGAGGGTTCACCGACGAAATCCGCGACGCGCGCATACGATTCGAGTCGGGTCAGCAACTGCGCGCAGGCGGCCAGATAGTAATCCACCTGACGTTCGTCGTATCCCCTCTTGCCTTTGCGCTGAGTGAAGATCACGTTGCTCAAGGTCTGGGAATTCGTGTCGGCGATCGCCTTGGCGTCCGCTTCACTGACTTCCTCAACACCCAGCTCGCCGGCGGCTTTCGTCAGGCACTTGTCGATCACGCTGTCGACCTGCTTGCGGTCGTAGCTCGGATTCTTGCCCTCGCCCGGCTTGAACCGTTGGCCGTGCTCGCGTTCGGCATGCGCGTCGAGCTTCTTGAACAGGTCCTCGGTCTGCGCCTTCCATGCCACACGGCCATGCTGGGAGATTTCCCACGTGGTCTGCTTGTCGACCACGGCACGTTCCAGACGGGCAAGCGCGGCATCCACTTGGGCGATCACATAGCCGCCCTTGACCAGTTCGAAGGAGACGTTCTGAATATCATGCTGGGTGAGTTGCGCGCCCTCACCTTCATACAGCATGTGCGCACGTTCAAGGAAAGCATCCACCTGTTCCGCATCGTAGCCCCACTTTCGCTTCGCGGCATGAGCGATTCCCGATGCGTTCTTCTCGGTTTCAGGTTCCTGTGCCATTGGCGTTCGACCTCCTGCTACACGTATTAACGTCACTACTTTACGTGATTGATTCGACGCAGACGCCGCAAAAGATGAAAATTCAGTGAATCGACACGTGCGGCTCATCGCTCACACGGCGGTTTCGTACCGATCAAGCGGCATCATATCCGCCATGCCGACACACGAGTGCGGCTCATCGCGCGGATACGGTACAGTAGTTCGTTGCGGGCGATTAGCTCAGTTGGTTAGAGCGCCACCTTTACACGGTGGATGTCGGGGGTTCGAATCCTCATCGCCCACTTTTCGCAACGCCGTGAAAAATCAAGGAATCGCATATCATCCCGCGTAATATCAACGCGCGCACCCGTGTTTTGCCCACATTCCGCCCACGTTTTGTTTGTGTTTTGCCGGAAAGTCCACGTAATAGCGAAATCCCCCAAGCCCAATGGGCCCGGGGGATTTTCGTATACGCGAGAAAAATCGCGAAAAGTCTTGGTTTACTTGCCCTTGCCGAACGCGCGCAGGTGAATACCGTTCCAATCGGAGCTGACGGTCAGCGGAGTGGCGGCGTTCATGCCGGCGGTCTTGGCCGCGGACTGCACGGTGCTGGAGCTTGCGGCACCCGGACGTCCCGGCTTCGGGGTGAGCACCCACAGCGGGCCGTCATCGCCGAGAACCGCATAAGCATCGACAATGGTGTCGGCCAGTTCGTCCTCGTCATCGCCATCACGCCACCAGATGATCACACCGTCGACTGCGGAGTCATAATCCTCGTCGACCAGCTCCTCACCGGTCAGTTCCTCGATCTTGGCGCGGATCGAGTCATCCACATCATCGTCCCACAGCCATTCCTGTACCAGGTCGCCGGCGTGGAAACCGAATTCTTCAGCGTTATCAGATGCCGTTTGATTCACGTTCGTCAATATACCAACACTGCTCGAACATATACGTTACGAACGCCGGAATCGCCCACTTTTCGAGATGAAACGGCGATTTCCGCCTGTATCACGCCTATCTCCTTCCGCCGCACGCTCATTGCTTGACGGTGCATTGCGGCAGTGAACCGCCTTTACCATCGCGGATGGCGACCAGCGCGTCGTACGCCTCGTCCAACGTGCCCACCTTCACCACGTGGAGGCCCTGTGGCACGTGCCCAACCACGTCGGAGCAGTTGGATTCCGGGGCAAGGAACCACGTGGCCCCGTCACGCTTCGCGCCGATCATCTTCAACCGGATGCCGCCGATCGCGCCAACCTTGCCTTTGGCGTTCATCGTGCCGGTACCCGCGATGGTCTTCCCGCCGGAAAGCTGCTCTCCGGTCACCTTGTCGATCAGACCGAGCGTGTACATCATGCCCGCGGACGGGCCGCCGATGTCGTCGACGTGCATGGACACCTTCATACCGGACACGTCATAACCGTGCGCCTTGAGGAACCGCTTCGCGGCCGTGGCCGCGGCGTTCTGCGATGAGGACATCTCCTTGTTGCTTTCCTTCGCATAGTCCTTGGCGCTTTGTCCGACGGGGAACACGGCCTCCTGCGGAATCACCGTGGCCTTCGGATTGGCCCATGCCAGCAACGCCTGCGCGTTGGTCACAGGATATCCGGGAACGCCTGAGGCGTTGACGGTGACGAGCAGTAGTTTGCCGGAGTCCTTATGCGTCTTCACGCCGGACACGTCGATGACCTGCTTGCCTTCGACTTTTCCGAGCACGTCCTGGGTCGGTCCCGGCTCCTGCACCACGTACGCGCTGGGCGCAATAAGCACCAGCACGCAGAGCACAGCCACGATCGGTCCGGCGAGATATCGCCAAGGGCGAACATCGAACCACCGTCCGACCTGACGCCAACGTCGTCTGATACGTGGCAGAAGGCCTTGAGACGACCCGTTACGTGTGCTTTTGGCGTGAACTCGCTGTGTTTCCTGCATATCGGCCATGCCTCCCATACTATGGAAGGCAACGAACTTAACAATCGCGTGGAACAAAGGCAGGAAACGGTATGGATGAGAATGCGATCCGCCAGTGGCTTATCGATTGCTTCGGACCGATTCAGGGCGAGATGGCATGGAACCAGCTTTCCAACATGCCGGAAGCCGTACGCGACCAGCTGATGAGTCAGGATCCGAGCACGCTGCCCAAGCCCGAAGAGGTCAAGTCCATGATGCAGGCGTTCACCGCCGGCGGACTCAACACCATGGGAGATATGCAGCAGGCCGTGGAACAGGGGCCGATCAACATCAAACTGGCGAAATCGCTCGCGTTGCAGCAGGCGAATGGTGCCGGATCGGACAGCAGCGTGAACGCCGAAACCGGCGAAATCGCAAGACGTGCCATCAGCGAGGCGAACCTGTGGCTTGATACCGCTTGCGAGTTCAACCCGGCGCAAGGCGAGACGCAGCTGCTCACCCGCGCCGGCTGGGTGGAGGACACAATCGACGCGTGGGCGCAGTTCGCCTCCCCCGTGGCCGAATCGATGAACGACGCTCTGGCTTCGATTCTGTCGCAGCGTTTCGGCGACGGCGAAATCCAGACCGAGATTTCCGGGGTTTTCGCAGGCCCCATCGAAATTCCGATTCCGGACGAGATGAAGAATCCGGCGAAGCTGATGCGATTCGTCGGCAACACGTCGTTCGCCATGCAGTTGGGGCGTGCCGCCGGCGACCTGTCCCATGAGGTGCGCGGCAGCTTCGATCAGGGCATCGCGCTGCTGAAGAATCCCGCCGGCGGACTGATCGTGCAGAACGTGACCGAATACGCGAAGTCGCTGGACATCGACGTGAACGAAGTGATGGGCTATCTTGCGCTGCAGGAGCTTGCGCATGCCAGGCTGTTCGCCTCCGTGCCGTGGCTGATGCCCGCTTCGAGGCGCTGCTGGGCAAATACGCGCGTGGCATCACCATCGACATGGATGCCATGGAGGAGCAGATCCGTGAGGCGGATTCCATCGATCCGGATTCCATGGCCAGCGCGGTGAACATCACCAAGGTGGCGTTCCCGGACACTCCGGAGCAGAAGCAGGCCATGAAGGCGTTGGAGAATCTGCTTGCTTGGTGGAGGGCTGGTGGATGCCGTCGTGTGGCGTGCGGGCATGGCGCATATTCCGCATATCGAACAGCTTCGTGAGATGTTGCGCCGCGAACGCGCCATCGGAGGCCCTGCGGAACGCACGTTCGAAAGCCTGATGGGCATGCAATTGCGCCCCAAGCGCATGCGTGAGGCGGCCGCGCTGTGGGAAAGCATCGGCGCGCAGGAAGGCCCCGAGGCGCGCGACGCGAAATGGTCGCATCCGGATCTGCTGCCGCAACTGCCGGACGAACAGTCCGAGGATAACTCCAACGAAGAGAACGGCGCCGCATCCGCCACTACCGGTACGGAACAGACCACGGCGCAACAGGATATTCCGGACAGCATCGATTGGGATGCCGAACTGTCCAAGCTGCTCGACGAGGAAGAGCACAAGGGCGATGACGCCGATGGCACGAACGACGCCGACGGTACAGATGACGCCGGCGATACGAACGCTTCCGGCGACCCGCAGTCACCGGGAAGAAGCGTGATTTCCTGCGCCCGCGATCGGACCCATCGTCTTCGCGCGCGCGCATAGGACACGTCGAGTGTGTCTTCGGCACGCGTGACCGCCACGTACATCAATCGCCGTTCCTCTTCCAGAAGGTCGCCTTCGGGCGGTGAACCGTATGGAATCAGCCCTTCGGAGCACCCGATCAGGAACACGTGTTTGAATTCCAGGCCCTTGGAGGCATGGATGGTGGAGATGGTCACGCCTTTAACGTCGCCGCCTGCGCCAAGTGCTTCCAACATGGCCAAGCGGGTCTGAGCGTCATCCGCGAGCGCGGAGTTCTGCCATCCGCTGTCTCGTTTGACGCGGTAGCGCAGGTGTTGTTCGCCCAGTGCCCGGCAGAGGATTTTCTGCTGCGCGTTGACTCGGGTGAGGATGGCGCAGTCGCCCGGAGATGCTCCCTCGTCCACGAGTCTGCGGATGCGTGCAGCCACGCCCCGGGCTTCTTCGAGATCGCTGTTGTAGACGGTTTGCGCGACTCGGCGGCCTTGGTCTCGCTTGGAGTTGAGTTTGAGATAGTCGGCGCGTTGCGGTGAGGCTTCGAGCACGCGGTTGGCGTAGTTGACGATCTGCGGGGTGGAACGGTAGTCGTTGTTGAGTCTGACGTCGGCGGTGAGGGGTCGAATTCGGAGGCGAAGTTGAGCAGGTTGTAGCTGCTGGCTCCGGCGAACGAGTAGATGGTCTGTGCCGGGTCGCCGACCACGCAGATGTTGCGGTTGTCACCGAGCCATCGGGTGAGCAGCCGATGCTGCAGGGGCGAGACGTCTTGGTATTCGTCGACGGTGAGCCATGTGATGCCGGAGCGGATGCTGGCCGCCACGTCTTCGTCGCTTTCGATGAGGTGGCAGGTGATGAGCAGGATGTCGTCGAAGTCGATTTCGTTGCGATTGGTTTTTTCGGTTTCGTAGGCTTTGTAGACATCCACGAATTGGCTTGGTTCCAGTCCTGCCGGCGGCTGGTGGTGGATGGCCGCGCAGACGCGTTCATAGTCTTCCGGCGCGATGAGCGAGATTTTGCACCAGTTGATTTCGGCTTGCAGGTTGCGCACGGTGTCGTCGTCCACCTGCTGGGTGGTGACTCGGCGTAGGGAATGTTCCACGATTTCGCGCGGATTGCGTGAGATGAACGGCATGGGCCCTTCGCATACGTCTGGCCAGATCCGACGGAGTTGCTGTAGTGCCGCGGAGTGGAAGGTGGCGGCTTTGACGTCGGATGCGACGTCGAGTTGGGATAGTCTGTTGCGCATTTCCGCGGCCGCTTTGACGGAGAAGGTCACGGCGAGCGTGGCGTGCGGATCCCATGCCTTGATGGCGCATGCGTAGGCGATTCTTCGGGTGACGGTCCGCGTTTTGCCGGCACCTGCGCCGGCGATGATACGGACGGGTCCGCGCACGGCGGTCGCCGCCATGCGCTGCGCATCGTCCAGTCCGTCGAGAATCGCTTCCGCTGTTGCATCCATATGCTCCATTGTGGCAGATTGCGTGACGAGACGGACGTCATCGGCGCGATTAACCGTGAATTCGTGGCAAGTCGCGCCCTTATTAGCCTTCAGTGTGTATTAAGGTTGGAATTGTGACCGAACGAAGCAGATTTATGATGGCCGCCTTGGCGAGCGCGGCGATGCCGAACGCCACCATCGCTGGCACGCGTGACAGCGAGCAGGTCAACGCCACCGACAAGGGGTATGGCATTGATCATGCCGTGGTGCAGGACGCCGCGGGCAAGTTGTATGACACGTTCGCTTCGAACACGCCGAAGGGACGCAAGCGTCTCGCTGGTCGCGTGCGTGCCGCGCAGACGTTGATGGGCAACCGCGAGTTGGGCGGATTGGGGTTCGACGTCGATCGCGTTCTGGCGTTCTCCAACGGCGAACAGGAGAGGTCCGTCACAGGAGACGTTTCCGTGATGATCGCCACGCATCATGATGGTCAGGCACGTCCGCTGACGCTGCTGACGTTGGACGACTGTGCCAGCGTGGGCACCGCGTTGGGCGCGATACACCGTCTTCGTCCGGATTTTCTGCAGGAGGCCGGCTATCCGGTGTTCTCCACGGGGCAGATTCGCGCGCAGCTGACCGCATGGATCAAGCGTTTGCGTCAGGCTGGCCATGTGCCGCAGGAAATCACGACGAGCTGGTCCGACGTTCTTGAAACGGACGGCCTGTGGTCGTTCGCCACCTGTCCGGTGCATGGTGGCCTGTCCGACGGCGATGTGCTGTTCTCGGGCTCGTCGATCACCGCCATCACGAACTGGCAGGATATGCAGGTCAATGATCCGGCACGTGATTTGGCGTGGATTTTCTCCAAGCTTGACGAGAACCACCGTAATGCGTTGCTCAGCGCGTATGGACGCATGCTGGGCAATCGTTTGGACGATCTGATCATGCTGCGCGCCAACCTGTGGCTGCAGATGGAACAGGTGGGCGATTTCATCAGCGCGTTGAATCAGGCCGATAGCGTCAAGATCATGCAGTTCAAGGCGCAGGTGGAGCGTTTGGCTCACCAGTTGGGTATGCTCACCGCGAAGAACCATAGGCCGAGCGAGACGCGTCAGGACGAGCAGAAGGCCGGCAACCGTCCGCCGAGCACCATCACCGTGGGCACGCTGTTGGACGAATCGGAACGCCGCAGGCAGGCGGTGGCGCAGCAGAGCAACGATGCCGACGCGACCGGCGAACGTCATATCGACGCGACCGATATGGATGATGACAGGACCGGCGATTTCGATGTCACCGGCTCCCAGCCCGTCCGTAAGACGAAGCAGATCGTCGATGACGCCACGGAAGCGTTCGAGGTGACTGCCGCCGAACATATCGCCTCCGCCGGCATGGTTTCCGGCAATGCCGATTCGGACGATACGAGCGAACGTGAGGAATCCCCCGTCAGCACGTTCGTTCCGGAGCAGTCCGCGAGGGAGCGTCACGAGTCGTTGCCGTCCAGTTCGACCATTGTGATCAGCACGTTGCAGACCGCCGATGGCAGCGACGACACGAACGAGGAGGAAATTCCTCAAGCCCATAGCGAAGCGGCGACCATGCTCATTCCGCTGCTCGAACGCGATGAGGCCACTATGCAGAAGGCCAAAGCGGAGGTCGACCGGCTGCAGGCCGAGGACGCCACCGATGAGAAACCGCGCGTAGAATAAGCGCATACATTGCAAACGAATTTGCACACGAACACCCTTACAAGGAGCATCATGGATATCGAACTGGGCATTCAGAACGTGGCGCGCACCGTCACCTTCAGCACCGAGCAGAGCGCCGACGAGGTGAACAACGTCATCGCCGAGGCCGTGGAGAATGGCAAGACCATCAACCTGACCGACGACAAGGGCCGTCGCATCGTGGTGCCGGCCGGTTCTCTCGCTATGCCATCATCGGTTCCGAAACCAAGCACGCCGTCGGCTTCGGCAATCTCTGATCGCCACCAACAAACGCGTTGGACACGTTCCATATGAAAAAGGCGTCGGACCATATCAGGTTCGACGCCTTTTTCATATTCGATTCATGTATCCGGTTCACGCTTGGAAATTCCATATCCGGATTTCATGCGGCATGTGAGCTGCCGACGCGACCGATCAAATCCACACCCCGATGCAGGATTTCGCGTACGGTGTCGTCGTCGGTAAGGTTCTCGCCCAGACCGTTCGGCTTGCCTTTGCCATGCCAGTCCGAGCCGCCGGTCACCAGCAGATCGTGCCGTGCGGCAATCGTCAGCAATCGTTCGCGCTGTTCCGGAGGATTGCCGCGATGCCATATTTCCAAGCCGTCCAAGCCGTCGGCGATCATCGCGTCAAGCTGCTCGTCGGACAGCAGCCGGCGGTTGCGTTGCGGATCGCCCGCATGCGCGGCGACCACCACACCGCCCGCCCCCTTGACGGCGGCGATGACCTCGTGCGTCGACGGCGACGGCGTGGGAATGTAATACTTGGATTTGGCGCTCACCGCGTCGGCGAACGCGTCGGAACGCGTCTCGTACACGCCCGCCGCGACCAGCGCGTCGGCGATGTGCGGACGGCCGATTGTGGTGCGCTCCCCTTCCTTCACTTGGGCGAGCACATCGTCCCACGTAATCGGAAAATCCTGCGACAGCCGCTCAACCATGCGTTTCGTACGCCGCAATCGCGCCGCACGCGTGTTGGCGAACATGCTGGAAATATGCTCGTTGGACGGATCGTATTGGAAGGCGAGCATGTGCACGGACACATCTTCGTCGACGGCGGTGATTTCCGTGCCCAGCAGCAACGGCAAACCGATTTCCTCCGAGGCTTCCGTCGCCTCGCCCCAGCCGGCGGTGGTGTCATGGTCGGCAATCGCCACACCATGCAAGCCAAGCTCCTTGCCTGCTCCACCAGCGTGCGCGGCGTCTCCGTACCGTCGGAAAAGACGGTATGGCAATGAATATCCCAACCTTGTGCGGGTGGTTCCGCGTAACTCACGTGACTCATATGACTATCGTAAGCTCGAATCCGCGGTTTTTCGCGTAGACTGAGACATGACAACGTTTGTATTTTGATTTTCCAAGGATTGACGATGAGCGATTTTGAAGGCCAGGCCGCTGTGGACGCAGCCGATGACGAAACGAGCGTCGGCACAGCCGTCGCCATGGACGACGACTACACGAAGCCGCGCGGGTGGCGTCACGGCGCAACGTGGACGTATCTGATCATGCTGCTCGCTTCGGCGGTGGCATTGCTCGTATCGTTCATTCTGTCGGCGGACACGCTGAAAATGGCACGCAATCCCGGGCAGAAGCTCAACTGCGATGTGAACGCCGTGCTGTCCTGTTCCACGGTGGCCGAATCCTGGCAGGCGGAAATCGTGAAGTTCGCCGGATTGAGCTTTCCGAACGCGTTCTTCGGCATTGCCGCCGAATCGGTGTTCGTGACGATCGCGGTGATCGGACTGGCCAAGGTGGCCGTGCCGCGTTGGTTCGCGCTGTGCACATGGCTTGGAGGCCTTGCCGCGTTGGCGTACTCGTATTGGCTGACCACGCAGTCGCTGTTCGTCATCAACGCGATGTGCCCGTGGTGCCTGGTGCTGATGTTCTCCACCACCGTGCAGTTCATGGCGTTGTCGCATGCCACGGTGGCCGTGCAGGATATGCCGTCCGGTCATGCTGGATTGCGCAAGTATTACCGGCTGAATTTCGATCTGATGGTCGATGTGGTGTGGATTGTGGCGTTGATTGTGGTCATTCTCGTCAAGGACGGCCCGATGCTGTTCGCCTGATACGGTTTGCATCGAGCCTTTTACGATGAAGGCCGACCCTGCGGGGCCGGCCTTTTGCCTATCCGCTTTTCGTTTGCTGCCGCAGCGGTTACAGCAGTTCGATTTTGCCTACGATGGTGGCGCTGCCGGTAAGCTTCACGTCTTCGTCGGTCACGTCGACGCGCAAGGTGCCGCCACGTACGGTGATGGTCCAATGGTCGATGCCGGTTTTGGCACGCAACGTGATGGCGGTGGCGCATAGGCCCGTGCCGCACGACAGGGTTTCGCCGCAACCGCGTTCGTTGACGCGCATGGTGGCCTCGCCCGCATCGTCGCCTTCGCTTTGCTCGTCGATGCGCACGAACTCCACGTTCTGGTCCGACGGAATCTCGGGCGCGACGACCGGCTTGGTGACCAGATCAAGGTCTTCGACGTTCGGCAGGCTGGCGAACGCGTCTTCAAGTACGGCCACGACGTGCGGATTGCCCATGTCCACGAACGTGCCACGTGCGGAACCGGACGTGCCCGGAATGGTCACTTCGTAACCGTCGACGTCGCCACGCTTCCATGCGCCCATCTCCACTTGGAACACGTCCTTGCCAAGGCCCGGCACATCGCCGAGCGAAGTCAGGATCTTCACGCCGGCGCGGGTGCCGAGATGGAATGGCTTGCCGCCCGGCTGGTCGGCGATGCCCTGCCGCTGCGCGAACAAGGTGATCGCACGTGTGCCGTTGCCGCACATCTCGGCCAGCGAGCCGTCCGCGTTGCGGTAGTCCATGAACCAGTCCGCATCGCCCGCCGCGCAATCGGCGATCTGCCTTTCGTTCACATCGGACACCGCCTGCGGATGCGCCAGACGGATCAGGCCGTCGCCGCCGATGCCGAAATGGCGGTCGCACAGGAATCGCACTTCATCGGCGGTCGGCTCGTGCGTACCGTCTTCGTCGAGATACACCACGAAATCGTTGCCGGTGGCGTGCGCTTTGTAAACAATGCTTGGAATGCTCATACCAGTTCACTCTACACGCGGTAGGCTATTGAAAGCGTTTGGCGTATGCGCCTGCGGGCGTATGCGCGATGGCAAAGGAGGACGTATGGCTTCAACGGCACCTATCGGCGTTTTCGATTCCGGTTTGGGGGGCATTTCCGTGGCGCGTGAGATCCGCCGCGACATGCCGAACGAACATGTGCTGTATTTCGGCGACTCCGCGAACGCTCCATACGGCACGAAATCGCCCGAACAGGTGCGCGAACTGTCCGACGTCATTGTGAAACGATTCGTGGAACAAGGCGTGAAAGCGGTCGTGATCGCCTGCAATACCGCCACTTCCGCCGCAGCCAACGAACTGCGCGACACATACGACATTCCGATCATCGGCATGGAGCCGGCATTGAAGGTGGCTTGCGACCGTGGTCACGGCAAGCGTCAGCGCGTCATCGTGGCCGCCACTCCCCTGACGTTGCGTGAACGCAAGTTCGCCGTGCTGATGGACCGGTTCAAGGCCGATCATACGATTTTTCCGGAGCCCTGCCCCGGTCTGGTGGAGATCGTGGAGCATGGGCAGCTTGACGACCATGATGTGGTGATGCGCACGCTGCACCAGTATTTCGACCAATACGATCTGTCCACGATCGACTCCGTTGTGCTCGGCTGCACGCATTTCGTGTTCTACCGCGATTATTTCCGCGAACTGCTGCCTGATACGGCGGCGATCATCGACGGCAATGAAGGCACCGTGCGTCACCTTGGCGTGGTGCTCGAATCGTTGGGCAAGCTCGCTCCGGAAGACGCGGAAGGCGGCATCGATCTGGCCAATTCCGACACTTCCGCACGAATCGCGCAGTTGGCGCAGTCGCTGCTTGATCGCTGAGCGCGAATGTCCCGACAGACCGCGTAAAGTCGAATGAAACCCGGCAAAAGGGACGGACTTGCGAAAGGACGGGCGCATATGGCCAACAGGACAGCGATGATCGACGTCGGCGGCGGTTTCCGCGCGATTTACGGCGCGGGCGTGATGGACCGCATGCTGGAGGACGGCATACATGTCGACCATTGCTATGGTGTTTCCGCCGGCAGCGCCAATATGGTTTCCTACATTTCCGGACAGCACGGGCGAAACCACACGTTCTACACGCAGTACGCGTTCCGTAAGGAATACGCGAGCTTCGACAGCTATGTGAAGAACCACAATTACGCGAACCTCGATTATGTGTACAGCACGCTGAGCAACCACGATGGCGAGAATCCGGTGGATTACGAGGCGTTTGCGGCGAATCCGACCGAATTCACCGTGGTGGCCTGCAATGCGGACGACGGCTCCACGAAGTATTTCGACAAGTCGGACGTCGGCTACGACAATTACGACATCATGAAGGCGTCGTCGGCGGTGCCGGTGGCGTGCGAACCGTATGTGATCGACGGCGTCCCGTATTACGACGGGGGCATCGTTGATCCGATTCCGGTGCAGAAGGCCATCGATGACGGCTATGACCGCATCGTGGTGATTCTCACCCGTCCGAAAGACACCGTACGCGAACAGAAGAAGGATATCGGCCCGGCCACGATTCTGAAGCGCACGCACCCGGAGGCCGCGGAAAAGCTGATGAACCGTTATCAGACGTACAACGACGAGGTGGCGTTGGCCAAGGAATACGAGAAGGATGGCCGTGTGCTCATCCTCGCGCCGGAAAGCATGTACGGCTTGAACACGCTGAGCAAATCGTTCGAAGGTCTGGAACGCATGTACCGCGCCGGCTATGCGGCGGCGGCCGCGATTCCAGCGTTCCTGGAAAGCTGAAATCCGTTCTTCCGCAGCGCTGTCATGCGTTTCCAACGGTTCTAACGGCAACCGCATGACAGCAATCGCATAATGCAATCATATGGCAGCGGTTATGTACGTTACGGCATCGCAACACGCGTAACCGGGCGGCGGCTATGCTGGAACGCATGGAAAAGCAGAATCGTATTTTTTCCGGCTTTGATGCCGATGCCATCGATCGCACCACCGCCGCAGATCTGGCCGAAGTCGGTTCCGACAAGTGGACCCGCTACCCCGGCTGTATCGGCGCGTTCATCGCGGAAATGGACTACGGCCTGGCGCCGTGCATCCAGCAGGCCATCGACAGCGCCTGCGACCATTGCAAACTCGGTTACATTCCCGAACCGTGGAAGCGCCGCGTGGCCGAGGCGTGCGCCGGCTGGCAGAAAAGCCACTACGGCTGGGACGTGGATCCGGACATCATCCGCGTGGTGCCGGACGTGTTGGAAGCGTACGAGATCTTCCTGCGCGAGCTGGTCGCGCCGGCAATGCCGTGGTCGTGCCGACGCCCGCGTACATGCCGTTCCTGAGCGTGCCGAAGCTGTACGACGTCGACGTGATCGAAATCGAAATGCTTCAGGGAACCGACGAAACGACCGGCGAGCGCGAATGGCTGTTCGATTTCGACGCCATCGAACGCGCGTTCGCGGCTGGCTGCCATGCGTTCGTGCTGTGCAATCCGCACAATCCGATCGGCAAGGTGCTTACGTTGGCCGAGGAGCAGCGGCTGTGCGAGCTGGCGGAACGGTACGACGTGCGTATTTTCAATGATGAGATTCACGCGCCGTTCGTGTTCGAGGGGCGTCATATTCCGTATCCGACCATCAGCGAGGCGGCCGCGCGGCAGTCTACGACCGCCACCAGCGCGTCGAAGTCGTTCAACATTCCGGGTACGAAGTGCGCGCAGGTGCTGCTGACGAATCCGGCGGACCGTGAGATGTGGGCGGAACGTGCGGAGTGGAGCGAGCATCAGACCGCCACGATCGGTGCGATCGCCACCACCACCGCCTACAACGAGGGCGATCCGTGGTTCCAGGACGCGCTTTCCTACGTGCGACGCAATCTTGGGTTGTTCGACAAGCAGATGCGCACGCGGTTCTCGGGCGTTGGCTATATTCGCCCGCGCGGCACGTATATCGCATGGCTGGATTTCGGCCCGCTCGGCATTGACGATCCGGCCGCGTATTTCCTTGAGAAGGCGAAGGTGGCGCTGACCGACGGCCGTTCGTGCGGCCGCGCGGGAGCCGGCTGCGCGCGCGTGAACATGGCGATGCCGTATCCGCTGCTGGTGGATTGCCTCAACCGCATGCATGACGCGTTGCAGGCGGACGGTTTGCTTTAAAGTTTTCCGTCTTTCGTGTGTGACCGACGCTATGGTCGGCCACACACGCCATATTGCGGGAAAAGCCGCCGAATCATTGCGATTGCAACGGTTGCGCTATGGGCGAATAGCAGCATGTTACGATGGCCGCACACCACCGTCGGTGGACGCGCGACGCGAATCCAGCGTATGCGTTTCATTGAGAAGAAGGCTTTACGAATATGCGATTCCCCTACAGCGGCAACGGCACATGGACGCCCGACTACCACTGCGGTTTCATTGATGCCGTCAAACGTTTTTTCATCGGTACATGGAGTTTCGGGGGCGTTCCAGCAGACGCGAGTTCTGGCTCGCCATGCTGTTCTTCATTCCGGTCAGCGTGCTGATATTCCTTATTCCGGCTGCCGGAACGGTGTCCGGAATACTGTGGATGCTGGCCACCATGGTACCGATCATGGCCATCTCCTTCAGAAGGCTGCATGATGCCAACCGCACCGGCTGGTGGTTTCTGCTTGGGCACGTCGGCACCATTCTGGCCCTTGCGATGCTGGTCGTCATTGCGTTCGGCCTGGTCATCATCGAAATCGGCATGATCATGGTCATCCCCCACGAGCCGCCGAAACTCGACTTTCATGACCCGAACAGCTTCCCGGGAATGCTGCTCACGCTGTTCTATGTCAGCCTCGGCATGGCCGGCATCTCGCTGATCATCCAAGCATTCCTGTACTCGCTGCCCAGCAAGCCCGAGGCGTCCGCTTCGACTGATGTTCTCAGCGGCATCCCGCCCCTCTTCCCTCCCTGCATTACCCTCTTAGCCCTTTTGTATGGAAACGTTCCATCTCACATTGAGACAGAGCAGTGAGCTCGGTTAACAAAACTCCTATAATCACGTCTATTGTCTTTCCGCCGTCATAAGCGACGGAATGTCAACATCAGAGGAGAAAACAATGAAGAGAAACATGCTCCACCGCCTGGTCGCCATGGCCGCGGCGGGAACCATGCTGATGTCGGTCGCCGCGTGCGGCTCGTCATCCGATGACAACGCCGCCACCAGCAATTCCAGCGACACCTCGCTGATTTCCGTGAACAACAGCGAGCCGCAGAACGGTCTGATTCCGAGCGACACCAACGAAATGGGCGGCGGCAAGGTCATCCGCTACCTGTTCGAAGGTCTGGTGAGCTTCGACGCGAAAGGCAAGCAGCATCTTGAAGTGGCCGAAAGCATCACCCCGAACGAGGATGCCACCAAGTACACGATCAAACTGAAGAAGGGTTGGAAGTTCACCAACGGCGAGGCAGTAACCGCCCATTCCTTCGCCGACACCTGGAGTTTCGCCGCCAATGTGAAGAACGCGCAGAAGACCTCGAGCCGCTTCTCCACCATCAAGGGCTATGACGAGCTGCAGGATCCGAACGTCGATCCGAAGGCCACACTTTCCGGTCTTTCCACCCCGGACGACTACACGCTGGTCGTCGAGCTGAACAAGCCTGATTCCGTGTTCCCGACCAAGCTCGCGCACCAATCCATGTTCCCGCTGCCGAGCGTGGCGTTCAAGGACATCAAGAAGTTCGGACAGGCTCCGATCGGCAACGGTCCGTACAAGTTCAAGTCCTGGTCGCATGACAAGAACATCATCATCGTGCCGAACAAGGATTATAAGGGCAGCCGCAAGGTATCCAACAACGGCATCGAATACCGCGTCTATACGAATGAGGATTCCGCTTACTCCGACGTGCTGTCCGGCAACCTCGACGTGATGGATCAGATTCCACAGTCCGCGGTGAAGACCTTCCGTCAGGATTCCAGCGTGATCGCCTACAGCCAGGCAGGATCCTCATTCCAGTCCTTCGTCATTCCGGAACGTCTTGAGCATTTCGGCAACGACGAGGAAGGCCAATTGCGTCGTCAGGCCATTTCCATGGCCATCAACCGCGACCAGATCGTCAAGAAGGTTTACAACAACACGAAGACCCCGGCCACCGATTTCACTTCACCGCTCGTCCCCGAATATGTGAAGAAGCTGGAGAAGAACGGCGACAACCTGAAGTACAACGCTTCCAAGGCCAAGGAACTGTGGAAGAAAGCCAATGCCATCAAGCCATGGTCCGGCAACTTCCGAATCGCCTATAATGCCGATGGCGGCCATAAGGAATGGGTCGATGCCGTGTGCAACCAGATCAAGAACACACTCGACATCGACGCCGCTGGCGAGCCGTACGCCACGTTCAGCGACGTGCGTAACCAGGTGACCAACCGCACCATCAAAACCGCGTTCCGTGCCGGCTGGATGCTGGATTACCCGTCCGCTGAAGATTATCTCAATCCGCTATATGCCTCCAGCTCCGCTGACGGTCATGGTTCGAACGATGGTGATTACAAGAGCGCGGAATTCGACAAGCTCCTGAACGCCGCGCTCGCCCAGACCGACGTAAAGAAGCGAACCGAGGACTTCACCAAGGCGCAGGAAGTGCTGGCCAAGGATCTTCCGGTGATTCCGCTGTGGAACGACAACGTCGCCGCCGCGTCCGCGACGAACGTGAAGAACGTGTCGTTCGACTACACCAACCTGCCTACCTACAACACCATCACCAAGTGACGGCTTCGTTGTGACGTTTTGCTGCCAATCGGCAACGAAAAACGAGTGGGGGTTCGAATCCTTAATGGATTCGAACCCCCACTCGGCGTTTTGCAGCCGTTTCGTTTATTTGCTTACGGCGTCAAACCTATGGCGTCAGCTCTGCACGTAGCTGCCCTTCGGGGACTTCCAACCGCAGTTCATCATCTCGCTGTTGAACACCATCGCACCGTCGCCATGGGCGGGGACGACGATCATGCCACCGTCGCCGTGGTGACGGGCCACACCGTCCAGCGCGGCCTTCGCAGCCTCGACCGGATCTTCCTTGGCATACAGCACACGGTCGGAAACCTGGTGTGCGGCGACTTCCTTGACGAACGCCTCACCGATGCCGGTGCAGGAGATCGCAACGGAATCGTTGTTGGCGTAGGTGCCGCAACCCGGCAGTGGCGAATCGCCAACACGGCCCGGCATCTGGTTGGTGATGCCGCCAGTGGAGGTGCCGGCTGCGATATTGCCGGACGCGTCACGTGCGACGCGCCGATGGTGCCATGCTTCTCCCATTCGTCGCCATTGGACTGCGCCTCACGCAGGGATTCCTGACGGGCCGGGGTGATGAAGTACTCGCTGTCGCACAGTTCGATGCCCCACTCCTTGAGCAGGTTATCGCCCGGCTTGGCGAACATGACGTGCTTGGTCTTCTCCTTGATGGCGCGCGCCACATTGATCGGGTTCTTGGACGTGGTCAGACCGCATGCGGAGCCGACTTCGCCGTCAACGCCGGTCATCAGGCAGGAATCCATGGACACGATGCCTTCGCTCGTCAACGCGGCACCACGGCCAGCATTGAATTCGGGAGCATCCTCCATGACACGAATGGCCGCGCAGACGGCATCTTCGGCCGGAGCGCCCTGTTCCAGCAGCGCATAGCCGGCTTCAAGGGCCCTGTTCAGATCCTGCTCCACCTGGGCGCGACGTTCCGGCGTGTCCTTCTTGCCGCGATTGCCAGCGCCTGCGTGGATCACCAGAAGGATTCCATCCGGATCAGCTGGGCAACCCGGACCGTCGACTGCGGCAATGCTGCTTCGTTTGTTGACATCTTCTCTCCTTCAGATATCTCGCTTATGTTTGACATTCGCAGATATCTTACGCCGGTTGCGGCAACGAAGCGCCCGACATGCGCAAAAGCGATGCCGTCGCGCCGTTACGCAATCAAAAACATATCGAAGCGCGACTGCGTCCTTTCTTACGTTTCATACTTTTGCAAATCACAATCTCGTATTTCATGGTGCTCCTCCGTTGGTAGTGCCAGTATGTGTCAAGCGCATCGTTCCCCGGACAAAATCACGTTCTTAAGCAAAGCCACGCTTGTAAATCGGAAACACAAGTCGTTGTGGCCCCTACGGATTCATGTATATCGAAATGGCTGAAATTATTATCCATCGCAAAAACTCTCGTAAGCAACACCTATCGAGATAAATGTAGCTTATTTTAACGTTAGCTACACTTATGCGGATAAGTGTAGCTAACGCACATGCGATGCGACTGATAGATTGGCAAATACAATCATCCCGCATGTGCGGGGAACACTTGAAACGCTGGCGCAGCTTGTTTTCGAGCGCGGGATCATCCCGCATGCGCGAGGGACACCTGCCGAGTGGCTGGTAGTCCTGCATGTCGTGGGGATCATCTCCGCATGTGCGGGGAACACGGTGCCGTGGTGGTAGAATTGGATTGCTCGAAGATCCCACGCGACCAGCTTTCAAGACTGGAACATCAGTCGGGGGGTTATCTTCGGGTTTTCTATTTCAGTTGGATCTGATGCAGTCCCGATATGTAGAGCACCCATAGCTCGCGGATATGCGTTTCGTACCGTTGGGGATCATCCCGCATGTGCGGGGAACACGCGAACGTCTGCGTTTTCATGACATATCTGCAACAAAATCTATTAGCTTATCCTGAACACTTATCCATGCTTCAGAATCCAATCCAACATTGGTTTTCCTGTTTTTCTCTTCGTCAATTTTGCTTTTGTCTGGCGGGGTGCCATGATGCCCTCCGACCACGCAGGCATACTGACGTGCAGCTTTTCTCCCCCCAACCTCGGACTCGCAGGAGATATCCCTCAAGAATAATCTCTCCTGCGATGGGATGTGTGGTGATATGAACTGATTTTTGTTCCGCATTTCCCCTAACTCGATGGGAGATGATGGAACCATGGCAAAAGGAACGAGATACACGCCGGAGTTCGAGGCGAAGGCCGTCAGGCTGTTGACCGAATCGCGCGGCTCGTATTCGTCGGAGACCAAGGCGATCGAACAGGTCGCCAAGGATCTGGGGTCGCGCCGGAGACGCTGCGCCGTTGGCGCAACAAGACGGACGCCACGGTCGCGGCGGAGACCAAGCTGATATGGCCCGATTCCACGTACGCACGCCATGTTTCTTAGTCTATGCACATTTGCCCCTCCGATGGATCATTTCCGCGCACGAGGGGAACACCATGACGACTTCGAGCTCCCTGTGTTATCGCAAGAACTATCCCCACATACGCAGGGAAATGTTGCCACGAATTCTGCTTATTCCAATGCCACACGTTTATCGATATGCCGCTTGAAGCTGTTTCACATGTTGTTTGCGGATTTTCCTATCGGTGATGTTGAGCACTTAGAGTTTCTGCGTGATGCTTTCAGGGTCAGAGCTATTGCAAACAGTTTTTCTTGGAGCCAACCTTCTCAAATAAGTATTACTTAATTTTCCATTAGTTACATGTATCGTGATTAATGTAGCTAAGTGCCGAAGGCAAATACAAATAACGGCGTGCACTTATTGCATAGGAGACCACAACCCCGGCAAGGCTATTGGGAAAATAAGTGAAAGGACCGAGCTGCAGCTTTACGTTTCTCTAAATGGCTATTTACTCGAATACTTGAAGACTTATGCCAAAACCCTTTATTGCGAGTACGAAAATGACAAAAATGCAATTTTGCCTCGAAACTGGCGTTGGGCGGAGATTGCTGAGATTGCTGGCATGGTTTGCCGTGGAATTGCGCCCAAATATAGCGATGTCTCCGATGAAGTTGTTCTTGGACAGACCTGTGTTCGAAGCAATCTTATTCTTGTAGAGAATGGCAGAACGCACGCTCCCCGTAAGAAAACAGAGAAATGGCTGAAAAAATATGATTTGCTTATTAACTCAACTGGTGTTGGCTCACTCGGCAGAACCGCACAAGTATGGTTTGAACCTAAAAAACTAGTGGCTGATTCACATATAACAATTGTCCGCACTGCCGACCCCCGGTATGCGCTATATTTAGGTTTTTGGGCTTTCAAGCACGAAAAACACATTGAATCTTTGCATACGGGCAGCACGGGTCAGACGGAGCTACCTCGTGATTACGTTAAGACAATGAGACTTGTGCTCCCGGATGATAAAACATTAAATAGATTCAACAAGATTGCCGTCCCTATGGTTGAACTCATTGTTGCGAATCAGAGGGAAAATAAACGATTGGAAGAAATTCGTGACAGGTTACTTCCCAAGCTCATGTCAGGAGAAATTGACGTATCAAAGATTGATCTCATGCAGCTAAATAGCCATTTAGCTGAGTATTGATTCTTTGCTTCGTATAAATCGAATCAAGTATTGAAACCACTTTTCGCTGTGTCTCGATGTGAGGAAGTTCAATTTCAATTCGAGACACATCAGCAGGATGGACACGAAATACTTTCATACCTCTTACATACCGACGAAGCTCACCGATAAAACAAGGAGAACTCATAAGGTAGTTGAGATAGGCAGGTATAACAAGATCTCTGCGTTTAACACGGACAATAGTCGTCTCAGTACCCGAAACAGCAAGCTTATTTTGTGGATTGTTGAAAAGATAAGCATGTCCCAAATCATCAACAGTTTCCGAAGTAAGCACATACACGATGTCCTGATCTTTAAGGCACTGACTTTCTTTAACCTTTTCACCGCGGAGAATAAACGGAATAGGTTTTGATGGACTTTCAACATCAATGCGCAGGTCAAACCCTTTATAAAGGTCACCATAATGGATATAGAGGTAATCTCCGGTGTCGTGCATACGGGCACGGGGAATGCTCGCTCCACGACTAAAGCTGCAAATATCGCCAAGTACGACTTTACATCCCATACCCAATTGCCTCCAGATTCTTCTTGATTTGCTCTTGCAAGCGGCTGGATTCCTCAAAGCACTTGGAAATCTCACCAGTTAGCCGCTTCATTTTCTCTTCGAATGGTTCACCGTCATCTTCCGGTTCGGCAATGCCTACATAGCGGCCTGGCGTGAGAATGTAGTCTTGCTTGGCAATGTCCTCAGTTGTGGCGATGGCAGAAAAGCCCTTCTCCTCTTCCAGTGTTCCAGCACGGAATGCGTCGAACGCTCCCGATACCTTGGCGATGTCTTCATCGGTGAACTCACGCAGTTTACGAGAAACCATGGTTCCCATGTCCCTCGCATCAATAAACAAGGTCTTGCCCGGCTGGGCCTTCTTGTTTGTGATTATCCACAGACTCACAGGAATACCCGTGCTATAGAAAAGCTTATCGGGCATGGCAATGATGCCTTCGACCAAATCTTTTGCGACAATGTTGGCTCGAATATCGCCTTCACCGCTCGTTTGACTTGATAAAGCGCCATTGGCAAGCACTAGACCAATACGCCCTCCAGCCGGCTGCAGATGATGAATCATATGTTGCATCCATGCAAAGTTGGCGTTGCCTTCTGGCGGAGTGCCGTAATCCCATCTCGGGTCTTCTTTGAGCTTATCCCCTCCCCAATCTTTCAGATTGAATGGCGGATTGGCAAGAATGAAATCGAATCTCTCGTTCTTATGCAGATCATTAAAGAACGTATCCGCATTATGATCGCCAAGATCGGCGTCAATACCACGGATGGCAAGATTCATCGTCGCCATTTTCCATGTAGTCGGGTTGCTTTCCTGCCCGTATACGGACAGATCAGAAATCTTGCCTTGATGCCGTTCAACAAACTTGGCCGACTGCACGAACATGCCGCCAGACCCGCAGCAAGGATCATAGACCCGCCCATGGTAAGGCTCAATAATCTCAACCAAGGTTTTCACAATGCAGGCCGCGTATAGAACTCTCCAGCATTCTTGCCTTCAGCTTCCGCGAACTTGGCCAAGCAGTATTCATAGGTGCGTCCAAGAATATCTCTGCTGTCACCTTTATCCGCCATCTTTACGTTGGTGAACAGATCCACAACCTCGCCCAAGCGGCGCTTGTCGAGCTCCTGACGGGCAAAGTTCTTGGGGAGAATATTCTTCAGCTTATCGTTCTCCGATTCAATCGAACGCATAGCCTCATCGATTACCTTGCCAACCTCTGGAGTGTGCGCAGCGGCGGCAATCACATTCCAACGTGCATTTTCAGGCACAAAGAAAATATTCTCTGCCATGTACTCGTCGCGATCCTCTTCAAAGCCTTCGCCTTCATCCACAAGCTCCTGATGCTTCTGATCGAACTTGTCGGAGATGTACTTCAGGAAGATCAGGCCGAGAACCACATTCTTGTATTCCGAAGCATCAATGTTGCCCCGTAGCTTGTCCGCGGCTTTCCAAATCTGCTCTTCAAAGCCGATTTCCGCCGTATTATCGTTTTTCTTCTTCGCCATTTCCTGTTCCTACTCTTCAATCTTGGTATCAGCCCAAAGCTCGCACTGCTTCATCACAGTATCCATGGCATCATCGACGCTTCAGGCGGATACTTGTATTTTCGCAGCAAACGTTTGATCGCACGCCGCATTCCAGCACGGGCACTTTCCTTCTTCTGCCAGTCAATCGTGGCACTTCTTTGCATGGTTTCAGTCAACTCACGCGCTATAGCAACCAACTGGTCGTTGTTATAGAAATCCTTGACCGCTTGAGGTTTGGTAATGGCATCATAGAATGCCATTTCCTCATCATTCAGTCCAAGCTTCTGGGCATCATCACGGTCTTTCATAATGTCACGAGCCATTTGAAGAAGCTCTTCAATGACCTGCGCATTGGTCAGCATGCCATTGAGATAGGAGTTCAATGTGTTTTGCAGCATCTCGCTGAATTTCTGTGCTTTGACCACGCTGGTCCGCTGATAGGCACGAACTTTCTCCTTGATGAGTCGTTTCAGACTCTCGACGGCGATGTTCTTTTCCTTCATGCCAGCGATTTCCTGAAGAAACGCTTCATCGAACAAGGAAATCTCAACACTGTTCTTGTCGAAAAGGTTGATCACGCCATCAGCGTGAACGGTTTGCTCAAGGATGTCGCTTACACGCTTGTTGAATTCGGCGTAGGTCATGCCTCCACCACCGTTACCTTTACGCCCGGTAAGGCGAAGTACCTGAACACGCAAAACCGACAAATAAGCTGCTTCGTGCTGGTCCTCTTCAGAAACCAGGCTCTTGCATAGGCTCAATGCCTGGTTCATCAGTTGGCATTGCTTGAGGAAGTTTTCGGTATCTTCATGACGCTTCGGCTCAAGCAGCCAATCGGTTCCTTCGGCAATGGCATCTGCCAAAGCCTCTCGACTATTCGTAAAAATCAATTTCCTGTAGTCGAAGCCATACATAAGGTCGCGGCATACATCAAGTTTTTCAACAAATTTCGGGTAAGCCGTCGCAGCAATATCCATATTGCTGTAATTATGCTGATCTCGATTCGTATAGTCCTTCATTGCTTGCTTAAGAGCTCCGGCGATGCCTATATAGTCGACTACCAGACCGCCTTCCTTGCCTTTGCAAACACGATTCACTCGGGCAATGGCCTGCATGAGGTTATGACCCTTCATCGGTTTGAAAACGTACATAGTCGACAGACTTGGTACGTCAAAGCCCGTAAGCCACATATCAACGACAATGGCAATCTTCAATGGATCGTCATCATCTTTGAACTTCCGCTCCATCTCCTTCTTATGCGTGCTACCTCCGCACACGTCGAACCATTCCTCGGGATCCTGATTCGACATGGTCATCACCACACCGATTTTTTCTTTCCATTCAGGGCGTAATTCCAAAATCTTGTAGTAGATTTTCATCGCAATCGGGCGACTATACGCAACAATAAGAGCCTTGCCGGCAAGCACATCAGCACGGTTGTTCTCGTAATGGTCAACAATGTCACGGCAGAGCGCATCGATGGTTTCCGGAGTATCAAAAATCGCATCAAGCCCGCCAAGGTCATGCTTGGATTTCTCAATACTTGCTTCATCTGCTTGATCAGCAAATTCCCTATAAGCGGCGTCAATTCGCCCAAGGGCTCCCTCATCCAGATGCAGTGCGACAACTCGACTCTCATAATAAACCGGTTTAGTTGACTCATCTTCAACTGATTGAGTCATGTCGTACACATCGATGTAGTCACCAAAAATCTCACGAGTATTACGGTCATCCGTCGATATGGGGGTACCCGTAAAACCGATATAGGAAGCATTCGGCAAAGCCCTGCGAACCATACGAGCCGCGCCAATACTCACCTTGCCATTCTCATCGATGGTTTCTGTGAGTCCGTATTGGCCTCGGTGGGCCTCATCCACCATGACAATAACGTTGTTCCGGTCGCATAGCGGTTCATCTCCATCAGAGAATTTCTGCATGGTGGTGAAAATAATGCCGTTTGCTTCCCGCCCTTCCAGCAATTCCTTCAAATTCTGCCGACTTTCAGCCTGCACCGCCTGCTGGCGCAGGAACTTCGCACATCTGGTGAACTGACCGAACAACTGGTCATCCAAATCATTGCGATCAGTAATGACCACAATCGTTGGGCTCTCCAAATATTTTTGAATCAAATGTGCGAAGAACACCATCGACAGAGATTTGCCGCTCCCCTGGGTATGCCAGAACACGCCAATTTTGCCATCTCCAGCAACCGCATCCTGAGCGCGGACAACAGCTTTTTTCACGGCAAAATGCTGGTGATATGCACCAAGAATTTTGACTATTTTTTCAGAAGTATCGTTAAAGCACACGAAATTCTGAATAATATCCAACAACCTTGCTTTTGGCAGCATTCCATCAAGCATGGTCTTCCACGAAGCGTTCTTCGTTTCGGAATAGTCCCCATCGACAGACTTCCATGCCACGTAACGATCCTCGTCCGCGGTAATGGTACCAACTCTAGTTTCAGTCATATCGCTCATTACGCAGAACACATTCGGCACAAACAAGCTCGGAATCTGCTTCATGTACTGACGAAGCTGCAAATAAGCGTCAGACGCATCAGTTTCCACACGTGACGGCGACTTAAGTTCGAAAATGACCAATGGCATGCCATTGATGAAGATAATTATATCAGGGCGCTTCTCTGAATATTCGACAAAAGTCCATTGATTGACAACTTGGAACACATTGTTTTCAGGATGGTTGAAATCTAGAAGGCGAACGATTTCATTCCGTTCTTCTTTACCATCAAAATAACGGACTTCCACACCAGACTGAAGATAGTCATTAAAAATTTCATTCCGCTGCTCAAGACTTCCACCCTCAATATTCTTAATTTTGAGAATTGCCTCATCAATTGCCTTCGCAGGCAACCCTTGATTGACATTAGACAATGCTTCCGGGAGAACATCAGGAATAAAAACATCTTGATAATTCTCAGAAGAACGACGAACATCCGGACCGAACAAATGCTCATATCCCATTGAATCCACAAGATGGTCAATGATCGTATGCTCATACCAGTCTTCATCGATAATCATGGAGTGATTCTTGCCAAGAACAGATTCAACTAACGAACTGTCCATCATGCGCTTCTTTGCCATATCTACTCTCATTCACCGATATCCGGAAAACCATCCAAACCGATTGTACGCTACCAAGGGGGTTCTACTGCCACTTTGCACACCGGCGTCGGTACAAACAACTTGAAACAAATCACTTCCACCCCTCCCAATCTGCATATGTATCATTATCTTTGGTCCTCCACTCACGACGTCCATTAGCAGTCGCACGTCCTTGTACAAAAGCAGCAGCGGCAGAAGGCGAAGAGAAAGGCACATCTCTTGTCAAAGTCGCAATCCCCTTATCATCGATAACGATTGCTCCCTCATTGTTTAATCGTTCATGAAGCTGTTTCCGTAATTCAAACTGCCTGCGAGTACTTTCGACAACATTGTCCTTACGCGTTACTTCTGCAGCAATCGCAGACCCTTTAAGCACAGTAAATTCACCATCAATAATTTGCCCATAAGCAGTACCTCCATGTTTCTTTACCGATACTTGGAATATCGGAGAATCATATTGCAATTCTTCCCCTGCCTTCAATGCATCATCCCATTTTGATGAACGACCGCGAAACACTTCTACCCAAGTACCGGCAGAATCGTCAGAAATTCCTTAATGAAATGATTCATATCCGAAGCATCTGCTTCCGGCAAATCCGCACCCCCTGTAGCTCATTGCCGTTTTCCAAAGGAATACGTCCAATCTCCTTAGCTCTCTGGATAAGCTGAGCCTCAATGTAGCGAGCATGTGCACTAGTCAGGTTGCCATCTTTTGAAGTGACAAACACTACTTCAGACCAGAATGATTTCTTGGCCGCATGCTGTTTTAAGCGACTTGCAATATTGTCGCTTTCACCAATATAAGCCAATGGACTTCCATCACTTTTGTCACCAAGCAGGATATAAACGCCTGTACGCTGAGCTTCTTCGCGTTGATAGATTCGACCAAGTTCACTGCGGCTGCCTTTAAACACATGGCCAGTCCAGTTCATGATTTCTGCTGTAACTAAACCACTAAAAGTTCCATCAATCAGAAATAACCTGATCTGCTTACCTTCTGCCATAATGACCAGCTTCCTCCCATTTACAGCGATTGTATCGGTCCGAACATCAGAAAACACTCATTGACACAGTGCCATCAGGCAGCGTGAACCCGCTACATGCGGGAACAAAAATATAGTTATTCCGCCGCAACGGACTTGTATACTTACTCGTATACTTCAAGCAAACTATAAGGTGAAACATGTCGGTTACATCGATTCTCGACAATATGATTTCCGTCACCGATCTCAACCGCGGTGGCGCAAGCAAAACACTAAGCCGAGTCGGTAACAACCACCCAGTCATCGTGCTCGACGGCAATCGGCCCAGCGCGGTTATCATTACCCCCGATGACTATTGGCGCCTCACTCAAGCGGAAGAGGATTTCGCACTATACCAAGAAGCCATGGACCGCCTACACAATGGCGACGGAACACAATTGACCGACATAGACGTATTCGGCGAGCATTACCATTCCGTCAACGACGGTTTTGAACCAGAATTTGAATAAGGCTTGCAACAACGCCAGTTTCGACAAGATTTTCAGACAGCATAAGGAGAACACATGCGGTTGGAAATGACGGGAAGCTTTGATGCCGATGGGAGTGCGGCATCATCCAATGACCTGCTGTTCCTTGGATTCCACGGATACAGCAACGATGAATCGGGAATGGTGCGCATCATCAACGCGATCTGTGCAACCGGCAGTCCTGACAACACGCATCACGCCAACGCCAACGGAAACGGCAACGTCAATAGCAATACCAACCGCAATCCCGCTGCCGACCCACCCATCAAGCCCAACTACATCTCATTCCGCGGCGCATATACGCGCCCATACATCGGCAGCCACTACTGGTATCCCGACGGATGCTCCGTCAGCGAGCGCCAACATGAGTGCAGCCAGGTCGCGCCGAAGTGGTGTGCATGCTGCAATCGCCGGTATTCCAGCGTTTCCGCAAGGTGTTGATCGGTTTTTCACAGGGCGGATACCTGTCGTATCGCATGACTACGGAGTATCCGGACGTGTTCGATATGGCGGTGTTGCTCAGCCCGTCATTCAAGGGGGAAACAGCGGACACGATCCCTGCCGGCCGCACACGATTCGCGCTTTGCTACGGCAGTGATGACCGTACGATTCCAATCGCCGACCAGCAGTGTGCCCGTGAGCAACTTGGCTCGACCGGTCGTTGCACGTATTTCGAATATCCCGGCATGGCGCACAACATATGTGATCAGGAAATTGCCGACGTGCGCGCCTGGCTGGGATTGTGAGCCATGGCGAGTACTCACATACCATGCGTAATTGGAATCTTGCCAAAGAACGCTCACTAGAGCTGATAAGTGTAGCTTATTTTTGCGTTAGCTACATGCAATCGGATAAGTGTAGCTTAATTCCGCATTAGCTACATGTATTTGCCTATAGAAAAAGCCGGACGGTGGATTCCTGGATCCGCCCGTATGGGCGAACCCGTTGAATCCGCGTCCGGCGGCGCGACTGTTTCTCAAGAATGTGTGCTTGACTCACATGGATGGTACTGAGAACCATTCGCTTAACGATCTGCTTCCATGCGCGCCAACCGTGTACAAAACGCGGCTGCGCGGCACGGACACAAATCAAGTCTTGCGTGGCTCGAGCCGCGGTGGGCAACGCCACGGCGCTCGAAAGCCAAGGGATTACTCTAGCCGCAGCTTGGAATAATCGCAAGCCGACCAAACTTCGGTTCAGGCTTTGGCGACTTCCACGCTGAGCTCGGTGCCTTCCTTCACGTCGAAGGAGGTGGCGAGCGTCTCGGAGGTGATGAGATCCTTGAACTGCTCGACCTTCGCCACGTCGCCGGCCGGAACGGTCAGCTTCAGCGCGATATGGTCGGAAACCTCGAGACCGGCGGCCTTACGGGCGTCCTGCACGGCGCGGATCGCGTCGCGGGCGTAGCTTCGGCAACCAGATCGTCGTTCAGCTCGGTGTCGAGGATCACGAAGCCGCCGGTCGGCAGGGCCGCGGACACGGAGTTGGCGGCCTCTTCGGCGTTCTGCTCCTCCACGCTGTTGATCAGCTCGTACTCGCCCTCTTCCAGGGTAATGTCGCCGTTCGGGGTCTCGCACACCGGAGCGCCGGAAGCGTCCACATGCCATGCGCCGGACTTGGAGCCTTGATGGCGAACTGCACGTCCTTGCGCAGGCGCTTGCCTGCAACGCGGGCGTTCACGCGCAGCTCGTGGATGATCTTCAGGCCCTGGGAGCCGCATCCTCAAGCGTGCACAGCTCCACGTTCTTGACGTTGAGCTCGGACTTCAGAATCTCGTCGTACGCGGCCACGGCGGCGGTATCCTCCACCACCACGGTGAGCTTGCTCAGCGGCTGACGCACGCGGATCTGCTTCGCCTTGCGCATGGACAGGGTGCTGGAGACGACCTCGCGCACCTTCTCCATCGCATCGACCAGAGCCGGATCGTCGACGAGCACGCGGCCAAGTTCGGTGGCTTCGCCGGTCTTCTCGTCGGCCAGGAACGGCCAGTCGGCCAGATGCACGGATTCGCCTCCGGTCAGGCCGCGCCACACGGATTCGGCCTCCATCGGGGCAAGCGGCGCAAGGACGCGCATGAACACCTCAAGCACGGTGTACAAGGTGTTGAACGCGTTCTCGTCTTCCTTCCAGAAGCGGTCGCGGTTGTTGCGGATGTACCAGTTGGTGAGCATGTCGATGAAGTCGGACACGGCGTCGCATGCATCGGAGATCAGGAACTGGTCCAGCGAGGACTGGGTCTTTTCGACCAGTCGGTGGGTACGAGCCAGCAGGTAACGGTCCATTTCCGGCAGCGATGCAACTTCGTCGACGCGCAGCTGGCGGGCGTCGTAACCGGCACCGTTCCTCGCCGCGTTCGCATACAGCGTGAAGAAGTAGTAGGAGCTCCACACCGGCAGCATCACCTGGCGGACGGTGTCGCGGATGCCATCGGCGGTGACGATGAGGTTGCCGCCGCGCAGGATCGGCGAGCTCATGAGGAACCAACGCATGGCGTCGGAGCCGAAGTCGTTGAACACGCCGTTCACGTCCGGGTAGTTACGCAGGTGCTTCGACATCTTCTGTCCGTCGGAGCCGAGCACTATGCCGTGGCAGATCACGTTCTTGAACGCCGGCCTGTCGAACAGGGCGGTCGCCATGACGTGCTGCACATAGAACCAACCACGGGTCTGGCCGATGTATTCCACGATGTAGTCGCACGGGAAGTGCTGTTCGAAGGTTTCCTTGTTTTCGAACGGATAGTGGTACTGAGCGAAGCTCATCGAACCGGATTCGAACCAGCAGTCCATCACGTCGCTGATGCGGTGCATGTGGCTCTTGCCGGTCGGATCGTCCGGGTTGACGCGGGTCAGCTCGTCGATGTACGGGCGGTGCATGTTGATGTTGCCTCATGATCGCGCGGGTAGTCACCGAAATCGGCCTTCAGCTCGTCGAGCGAGCCGTACACGTCCACGCGCGGATACTTCGGATCGTCCGAAACCCACACCGGAATCGGGGAACCCCAGAAACGGTTGCGGGAGATCGACCAATCGCGTGCGTTCGCCAGCCACTTGCCGAACTGGCCGTCCTTCACATTGTTCGGAATCCAGTTGATCTGCTGGTTGAGTTCGAGCAGGCGGTCCTTGATCTTGGTCACGGCCACGAACCAGGAGCTCACCGGCTTGTAGATCAGCGGAGTGGCGCAACGCCAGCAGTGCGGGTAGGAGTGCACGTAGCTCTTCTCCTGGAAGAGGATGGCACGCTGCTCTTCGGGGATGCGGGCCAGCGGGCCGTCGCCGGCGCGCAGGTTGCGCAGGATCGGCTTGTTCGCGTCGAACACGTACATGCCTCGTAATCCGGGCACAGCGACGTGAACTTGCAGCCCGCGTCGAGCACGTCCACGCTCTTGATGCCCTTGGCGTTGAGCGTGTTCATATCGTCCTCGCCGTAGGGGGCCTGATGGACCAGGCCGGTACCTTCAACGGTGTCGACGTAGTCGGCGGTGAAGATCTGGTAGCCTTCCGGCCCCGGCACCTTGCCCTCGGCGGCGTTCTCGTCGCCTGCGAAGTACGGGAACACCGGGTAGTAGCGCCAGCCCTCCATCTCGGAGCCCTTGAGTTCGCGCACGATCTCGTAGTTCTCGCCAAGTTCCTTCTCGTAGGAGCCGAGCAGCGGCTTGCGAGGTAGAACTTCTTGCCGGCGAACTTGCCTTCGGTCGGACGTACCTCCACATAGTCGATGTCAGCGCCGACCACGATGGCGAAGTTGGTCGGAACAGTCCACGGGGTGGTGGTCCAGAACACCGCGTAGGCGTCCTCCTCGTCGCGCAGCTTCACGGCCACGGACACGGTGGTGTCCTGACGATCCTGGTACACGTCCGCATCCATGCGCAGCTCGTGCGCGGACAGCGGCGTCTGGTCCTTCGGGCAGTACGGCAGCACGCGGTAGCCTGGTAGGCCAGACCCTTGTCGTACAGCTGCTTGAAGGCCCACATCACGGACTCCATGTACGTGATGTTCAGGGTCTTGTAGCCGTGCTCGAAATCGACCCAACGTGCCTGACGGTGCACGTAGTCCTTCCACTCGTTCGTGTACTTGAGCACGGACGCGCGGCAGGCGTCGTTGAACTTGTCGATGCCCAGTTCCTTGATCTGGTCGACGGAGTCGATGCCCAGTTCCTTCTGAGCTTCGAGCTCGGCCGGCAGACCGTGCGTGTCCCAGCCGAACACGCGGTTGACGCGGTGACCCTTCATGGTCTGGTAACGCGGAATGACGTCCTTCGCATAGCCGGTCAGCAGGTGGCCGTAGTGCGGCAGGCCGTTGGCGAACGGCGGGCCGTCGAAGAAGACGAATTCGTTCTGGCTGTGATCGCCGGAAGGACGGCGTTCGATGGACTTCTGGAAGGTGTCGTCCTTCTCCCAGTAGTCAAGCACGGACTCCTCAAGCTTGGGGAAGCTGGGGTTCGGCGCGACATTGGCGCTCTGCTCACCGGCAGCAGCCTTCGGATACACATGATTGGTGGATTCGCTCACCGTATGCTCCTCGTTTGGCGGTTTCATTACTTACTTTACGAGGACGATGATTTTCGTGCGATTGCGCACGTCCGACACCGCGGTACCACCTCGCTTGCCGCACTCCCCTGTTTTCTTACGCAGGCTTCCCTGCACAGGTTTCATACGACCGCTTGACGTTCGGCTGTTCGGGCCGATCCCGCCGGTTCTACTAGGCCGCACCCAAAAGCGCCGACCGTTCTTCCGGAAGCTCCCCGCTGATAACGGATCATTGCTATACGTTTCAAATCGTCAGCCTAGCACTTACCACGAACGTAGGAAACGCGAAAAGCCGCATGGCGTCCACCATGCGGCTCCTTCAGCGCGACGATTGAAATTCAATCGCAATCAAAAGCGAATCAGCCTTCGTTGAGCTGAGTTTCCAGCTGCTCGACAATGTCAGCATGCATCTTCTCGCTGATCTTCACCTTGAGCAGGAACACAACACCGCTCAGGATGATGACAGCCAGCGGCACATAGAAGGCGCAGACCTTGAAAGTGTGGATGTTCGCGGCAGTCATGTCGGCGGCGGTGGCGTCACCAATCATGCCGGCGGCGATGGCGACAGCACCGACGATACCGTTGGAGCAGGCGCCTGCGATCTTATCGAGCATCGGACGCACGGACAGGGTGACGGCCTCGTTACGTTTGCCATTCTTCAGCTGGCCATATTCGATGGAGTCGGTCAGGGAGAGGATGGCAGTCATCTGGATGAAGGTCTGCGGCAGGTAGAAGAACACCAGGCCGACGGTGACGACAGCGAGGTTGTTGGTGCCGACGATGAACAGCAGGTAGCCGAGGACCATGAGCACCATACCGCCGAGGTACAGGTAGCGACGCGGTATGCGCTTGTTCAGAATCGGGTACAGCGGCGCCATGATGATGCCGGCGATGACCGAGACAACGCCGACGATGGAGTAGGCGGCGGAGTTGTTCAGGATGAACTTGAACATGTACATGAGCACGCCGGTGGTGGCCACGTTGGCGATGGCGTACAGCAGGTAGGACAGGGCCACCCACAGCAGCTGGTCGTTCTGTGCGAGAGCCTTGAACGCGGCGAGCGGGCCGCCGTTGTCCTCGGCCTTGGTGCGCAGGGTGCTGGAGCTTTCCTTGGTGCCGAACGCGACGGAGCACACGGTGAGGACGCCGAGAATAGCCACGATGATGGCGAAGCAGGTCCAGCCGCTCTGGCTCTCCTGATGCTTGCCTGTGAAGATGTAGCTGAAGTAAGTGACGATCGGAATGACCACGATGGTCAGGCCGTTGTAGCCGATGGAGCCGCCGAAGGAACCGAGGGCGGTGTAGGTGGAGCGCTCATGGGAGTCGGAGGACAGCGCCGGAATCATGCCCCAATAGGAGATGTCGCGCAGGGAGTAGAACACGTCGAGCACGATGAAGGTGATGACGAACAGCACGATGAACAGCGTGGTGTTGACGTTCACCAAGCCGAACAGGCCGGTGTAGACCAGCACGAGTAGAACGGCGGAAACGGTGCCGCCGATGAGCTGCCATGGCTTGAAACGACCCCACTTGGTCTTGGTGTTATCGATGATGTTGCCCAGCAGCGGATCGATGAAGATCTCCGCGATACGGATGACAACCACAAGGCCGGTGATAACGCCGATGAGCTTGGTAGCGAGCGCCTTGTCAACGCCGGAGAACAGCGAGCTGGTGACGTAGACGATGAAGTAGGTGCTCAGCGCGTTGTAGAAGGCGGATTGGCCGACGTTGCCGAATGAATAGGCCACGCGGGACAGCAGACTGCCTTTCCTGGTTGGCTTCGCAGACTGCTGCGTCTCCTTCGGTGCGGCTGCGACATTGGATTCTGCCATCGTACTTCTCCTTAGAAGTTGTGATTGAAGCTGTAATCGGAAATCATCATTTGATTTCGCATGAGTTAAGTATATCCCTTTACCCCTGTTTAGTAAAATTTAACATCTGCGTTGTGCACTGTTGGGCGTGTCGCATTTTGTGCGATTCTGCACATATACATGTCATATTGTGTGCGATTCGCGGTATTTCGCCGACAGTAGACAAACAAAAGGCGATTGATGACATAGCATCATCAATCGCCTTTCATATTTTTCCGCACATACGTACGCTAAGCAGCCCGTTTCGACCGGGCAGATCGCTTCGATCGGGTCTGCAATTTTGGCCGCGATTCACGTTTCGGCTGCGCCGGCACGAAACTATCTCGCACTTCCAGCGTCGTCGACAGGTACGCATGCTGCCGTACTGTGCGCTTGCTGGCAATCGCATCAGCCAAGGTGAGAATCGCAACGCGCGCAAGCTCGTTCTGATCGATTGCGAAAGTGCTCAACGGCGGCGACGTCAGCTGGGCAATCGTCTGGTTGTTGATGCTGATGACGCTGATGTCGCGGGGCACAATCACACCAACCGCGTTGAACGCCTGCAGCACGCCGACCGCGATGATGTCCGCCGAAACAATAACTGCGTCAGGCAGTGCGCCGTTGTGGTCACGGATAAACTGCTCCCCCAGCTTGCGACCATTCTCCACGGTGAACAAGCCGTCAGAATACACCAGTCCACGCAGGTCGAGACCATAACGGCCCATTTCACGCCGAAAATATGTGGCACGCCCCTCTTCGTCCACCTCATAAAAATTCGTCAGCCTCCCCTTGCCGCCGATGAATCCGACACGCTTCATGCCAGCCTTCGCACATGCTTCGACCGCGTCATGCACGGTCTGCTGTAGGTCGGGCTGCACGGAATCAAACAGGTTCGGTGCGGGATTCACATCGATGAACACACCGTATGGCATGACCTCATGCAACTTCTCAAGGTCGCTTTCGGCTATGACATTGGCGCCGATAGCCATGAAACCATCGAATTTCCCCTTCTGATTCAACATCTCGTCAAGACTGTGGAAAACAGTGAGCTCCATACGCTGCTGTTTGGCGTTATGTTCCAGCGCCGAACGCAAATCGGCAAAATACGAATCACGCAGCGTTTCGTCGGACTCCTCGTTGTCCAACAAGGCTACTTCGTGCGGAATGACGATACGCTTGGCCTGGGCGCTGTATCCCAAATCCTCGCTGGCGCGGATGATCGCGCGACGCGTCTCCTCACGCACCGACAGCGTCGGATCGCCATTCAACAGACGCGACACCGTGGCCTGCGAAAATCCCGTACGTTTCGCAATCTCCTTGATGGTCGCCATCGCTCCCTCGCCCTCCCATGGATGCCTCATCAGATTTTAGTAAAAGCATTACTAAATCCATCATATTACATTACCGAACGTATTCTTATAGCCATGACACAGCCAGAGCAATCACGGAAACCGCGAATCGCGCATCAGTCCACGGAACGGATGAACGAACTGCGTGCACAACAAAAATCCTTTGCCCTGCAGAACATGCGGAGCAAAGGACTCGGCAACGCCGGTCTGCCTTTCAAAGCGACCGGTCATAAAGGTGGCATCAGTCGGCAGGGTTCCAAACGCGGCTGACACCGTGGAGAAACGCGGTCACCGTCAGCCCCACGGGCCTGCGGCTGGAAGCGCCCGCCCTTCTGCGTGGCCGACTTGCCATGTGAGCCACCCCTCGATGACGCCACGCTCCGCATCGGTTCTACCGGACGCGTATACATCAGGCCTCTCCCCGGTGATGCTGCGGATGGAACCATACACATATCCACATTTTTCACGGAGACGGTTGCGGGGCTGCTGGCTTTCCATATACCGTCAGCGCATGGAAAGCTTCGGACACAATACATTTTTCACATTAGAGCAGGCACGGGAGGAGGCGGCGAGACGGCATCTTGAATGCAGGCAGGTGTTGTCGCGGATAAGGTCACGCTCCTCGGTTCCACTCTATGTAAGCCACGGCACAGCGCTGGAGCTGCATGGCATGATTGCCACCATGAATTATTTACCCGGATATGGTTCGGAGCTCGTTCACGTTTCGGTGTGCCGGCAACGTGACCTGCGGAAAATCCAGGGGATGAAATTCCATTACGCAAGGCATGGCGTAGACGTGGCGCACGCCGACGAATTGGTGTCAAGCGTCTCCGCGATGCAGGCGGTCTGCCAGATTGCGCCCTATGTCGACGAACGGAGTCTGGTGATCGCCATGGATTGGCTCACTTGCGCCAATCCCGATTTACGCGTCTGCACTCACGATGAGCTCTCCGACTACATCCGGAGTGCGCCGCGATTCATTGGGAGCGCCAAATGCAGAAAGGCCTTGCGCCTGTCCAAACCAGGTACCGATTCTCCGCAGGAAACGGTGCTTCGTTTGGAGAGCGATGCCTACGGGCTGCCTGAGGCACATGTCAATTATGAGATCATTGACCACATACGCGGCTCGGGCACGATGAAGGTGGATATCGCCTACCCGGATGACCGCGTCTGCATAGAATACGACGGAAATTACCACTACACCCATGACCGCTGGATGTATGACCTCGATAAGCGGAACCGGCTGAGGGATCTCGGTTTCACTCCTTTTGTCGCCACCCGCGAGCATCTGGCTTCCAAGCAGAAGCTGAACGAGCTGTTCGGCATGGTCGCCCGCGCAATAGCCAGTCACCGTTACGGCTTGGACTAGTTCCGTAGGTGGTTTTTCGCTTCCGTAGGTGGTTGGGTCTGAATACCCGGCATGAAAACGGCCAGAATAAAGCCTTTCTCCAACCCCGATACTCTGACCAACCACCTACGGAACACCCAAACCGCCTACGGAACCGCATGAGTAGTCCCCGCAATGGATTTTTCGCCATTGATTCGGGGAATCCATGAAAAGCCACAGCGGGCGCACCCTGCGTAAAAGGTCATGCCCGCCGATTCATGGGAGCCATATGCGCAAGGGCCGTGCGGAAGCCACATATGTGGCTTCCGCACGGCCCTTGCATTCGTTGAACACTACCGTTCAGCCTGTCCAATTCACCAAGAACGGGACAGGAACGAAGCAGAAGGAGCCTTACTCCAGTTCCACGGCGCCCGTGTACAGCTGGTAGTACTCGCCCTTCTGCGCGATGAGCTCGTCGTGCGAGCCGCGCTCGATGATGCGGCCATGGTCGAGCACCATGATCACGTCGGAGTTGCGCACGGTGGACAGGCGGTGCGCGATCACGAACACGGTGCGTCCCTTCATGAGGTTGTCCATGCCGGCCTGCACCACTTCCTCGGTGCGGGTGTCGATGGATGAGGTGGCTCATCAAGGATCATGGCCGGCGGGTCTGCCACTGCGGCGCGTGCGATGGAGATCAGCTGGCGCTGGCCTTGGGACAGACCGGAGCCGTCGCCTTCGAGCACGGTCTGGTAGCCGTTGGGCAGCATGCGGATGAAGCTGTCCGCGTTGGTGAGCTTAGCGGCGGCGATGCACTCCTCGTCGGTGGCGTCGAGCTTGCCATAGCGGATGTTGTCCATCACGGTGCCGGTGAACAGGTTCACGTCCTGCAGTACGATGCCGAGCGACTTGCGCAGGTCGGGCTTGCGGATGCCCTTGACGGAGATGCCGTCATACAGGATCATGCCTTCCTGGATGTCGTAGAAGCGGTTGATCAGGTTGGTCACCGTGGTCTTGCCCGCGCCGGTGGCGCCAACGAGCGCGACCTTCTGGCCGGGCTTGGCGAACCAGGTGATGTCGTGCAGCACGGGCTTGTCCGGGTTGTAGCCGAAGGTCACGTCGGTGAAACGCACGTCGCCCTGCAGCAGGGTCAGGCGCCCGTCCGGCGAGGTGATCGCGTTCTCGCGCGCCTTCCTCGCCACTTCCGCGGCCTTCGGGCTCAGCGACTGCGCGGCCTTCAGGGAACGGGTGCCGTCGTCGCCTTCCTCACGCTTCCAGGCCCAATGGCCGGTTTCGTGGTCCACTTCGGTCATGGTGCGGCCGTCTTCGCCGAGCTCGACGTTGACGAGTGTGACGGAGCCGCCGTCGTCCTCGGGCTTCTCATCCATCAGCTGGAAGATGCGGGACGCGCCGGCGAGCGCCATCATCACCATGTTGAACTGCATGGAGACCTGGCCGAGCGGGTTGACGAAGGAGCGCGACAGGGTGAGCAGGGAGATGAGGGCGCCGAGGGTGAGCTTGCCTGCGCCGGCGAGACCGAAGTTGCCCATGCCGGAGAGCGCCATGAATCCGCCGACGATGGCGAGCAGAATGTAGAGGATGTAGCCCATGTTGCCTACGACGGGCATGGTCACGTTGCCCCAGGTGTTCGCTTCGGCGGAAGCGTGGAACAGTTCCTCGTTCTTCTCGTCGAAGGTCTTCTGGGTGGCGTCCTCATGGTTGAAGACCTTGATGACCTTCTGACCGTTGACGGATTCCTCGACGAAGGCGTTCACGTCGCCGATCCACATCTGCTGCTTGACGAAGTAGCGGCCGGAGCGGGAGACGATGGCGCGCACGACTACGAACAGGATCGCGGCGAACACGAGCACGAAGATCGTGACCGGCACCGACAGCCACAGCATGGAGACCAGTGCGGCCAGTGCGGAGATCGCGGACGAGAACATCTGCGGGAAGGACTGGCTGATGGCCTGGCGCAGGGTGTCGGTGTCATTGGTGTAGCGGCTCATGATGTCGCCGTGCTCGTTGGTGTCGAAGTAGCGGATCGGCAGCGTCTGCTGGTGTGCGAACATGTCGTCGCGGATCTTCTTCAGGGTGCCTTGTTCGACGGTGACGATGAGCCACTGCCACAGCCAGCTGCAGAAAGTGCCGGCCGCGTAGAGGCAGGCCATCAGCGTCAGGGCGCGCAGCAGCGGGTTCCAGTCGGGGTTCTTCACACCGACCAGCGGCAGGATGTAGCTGTCAATCAGGGATTGCAGGAACAGCGCGGAACCGGCTTGTGCGGCCGCACCGATCAGGATGCACAGCACGATTGCCACGACATGCCATTTGTATTGGAAAATGTAGCCGAAGATGCGCTTAGTGGTTCCCGGCGCGGCTTTCTGCGGTACCTTCGGTCCACCGTGCGGCACGGCATCGGGGCGCTTGGCTTTGTTTCCCTCCTGCGGGTGCATGCCCTGCGCGGTTTTCTTATTGGTTGTTGCACTCATGTCTGTACCTCCTTTCACTGCAGTTCCTCAGGCTGGGCCTGGTTCTTGGTCTGCGATTCGTAGATGGAACGGTATTCGTCGCAGGTCCGCAGCAGTTCCTCATGGGTGCCGGATGCGGTGATGCGGCCTTCCTCCATGACGAGAATCATGTCGGATTCCTGCACGGATGCGATGCGCTGGGCGATGATGATCTTGGTGGTGTCGGGGATCTCGTTGTGGAACGCCTCACGGATCAGCTTGTCCGTCTTGGTGTCGACCGCGGAGGTGGAGTCGTCGAGAATCAGGATCTTCGGCTTCTTCAGGAGCGCGCGAGCGATGCACAGGCGCTGGCGCTGGCCGCCGGAGACGTTGGTGCCGCCCTGTTCGATGTACGTGTCGTACTTGTCCGGGAACTCCTGGATGAAGCCGTCGGCCTGCGCGAGCTGGCAGGCGTGGCGGATCTCCTCGTCGGTGGCGTTCGGGTTGCCCCAGCGCAGGTTCTCGGCGATGGTTCCGGAGAACAGCACGTTCTTCTGCAGCACCATGGCGACTTGGTCGCGCAGGACCTCCATGTCGTAGTCGCGCACGTCGACGCCGCCGACCTTGAGCGAGCCGGAGGTCACGTCGTACAGGCGCGGCACGAGCTGCACCAGACTGGACTTCGCCGAACCGGTGCCGCCGACGATGCCGACGGTCATGCCGGAACGGATCTTCAGGTTGATATTGTCGAGCACCGGCTTTTCGGAGTTATCAGAGTAGCGGAAGTCGACGTTGTCGAATTCGATGGACCCGTCGGCCACTTCCTTGATGGGGTTGGCCGGGTTGGTCACCGTGCTTTCCTCGTTGAGCACCTGGCAGATACGTTCCGCGGACGCCTGGGAAATGATGCACATGACGAAGACCATGGACAGCATCATCATGGCCATGAGGATCTGCATGGCGTAGGTGACCAGTGCGGTCAGGTCGCCGGTGGTGAGCCCCAGCGCGGCATTATTGCCCGAGGCCACGATCTGCTTGGCGCCCATCCATGCAATGAGGATCATCGAGACGTATACGCAGACCATCATGAGCGGGTTGTTGAAGCTCATCACACGGTCGGCCTTGCTGAAGTCCTTGTAGATGCGCTGGGAGATGCGGCCGAACTTGCTGATCTCATGCGATTCGCGGGTGTAGGACTTGACCACGCGGATGCCCTGCAGGTTCTCGTCGACCACGTTGTTGAGCTTGTCGTAGGTGTGGAACACGCGCTCGAACACCGGGTGCACGTACACCGCCAGGCCGCACAGACCGAAGGCGAGAACAGGGATGCACGCCAGGAACACCAAGGAAATGGACGGGCTGATGCGGAACGAGAAGATCCACGCCACGATCATCATGATCGGGGCTCGCACACCCAGACGAATGATCATGGAATAGGCGTTCTGCAGGTTGGTCACATCGGTGGTGAGCCTGGTGATGATCGAGCCGGTGGAGAACTTGTCAATATTGGTGAAGCTGAAGCCCTGCACCTTCTCGAATTCGTCATGACGCAGGTTCTTGGCGAATCCAGCGCCGGCGATCGCGGCGAACTTACCGGCAAGGAAGCCAGCCGCGAGCGAACATAGCGAGCACGCCAGAAGAATCAGACCGAATTTGACGATGGCGGGCATGCTTTTGCCGGTGATGCCTTCATCAATCAACGACGCCATCACCGTGGGGATGAGGATTTCCAGAACACCTTCGACCACCACAAATATCGGGGTGAGAATGCTGGGCTTCCTATATTCACGCAGCGATTTGCCAAGCGTGCGTACGAGATGCCGCTTTTGTTTTGGCTGCGATTGCACCGCAGCCGTTGTCACGTTTGTTCCGCTCACTTACTCTTCCTTTCCTGTTTCGTCTTCCTGTGATGTTTTCCGTACAGTTGGTTGCGATTCGCATTCCCGCGATTGCCGTTCCCGCGATTCCGCCTCGCACAATGCCAGGCTGGAGTAGCGACTTTCGTCGCCGATCAGCCGGTGGAGACCAGATTGGTTTGCATCACGTCGAGCACGTGCATGAATTCGCGGATCTCGTCGTCGCTCAGGCCCTGCAGCAGAATGCCTTCCATGGCGATTGCGCTGGTGCGCAGCGCTTCGGCGATGTCGCGCGATTTGTCGGTAAGCACGATTTTCTTCAACCGCGCGTCCCTCGGCACGGATTCGCGCACGATAAGCCCTTTGCGTTCCATCAATGCGAGCACTCTGCTCGACGTCGACCGGGTGATGCCGAAGCGGCGCTCCACGTCCTGCGGGAAGATCTCCCGTTCCGAATGGCGTGCGAGGAAGGTGATGATGTCGATGTTGCCACCGCTCAGACTATCCACTTCCATGGGGCGCGTCACCGCAAGATACCGGTTGATGACGTTGTGCAGCGATCGGATGGCGACGCTCGGCGGCTTGCATGCGCCTCGGTCCCACGCTTCGGTGAACGCGGGGTTCACCGAAGCTGTTCCATCGTTCTGTATATCGTTCACGGAACATACGATAACACGTTGTACATACAACAGTTGCATATGCAACATTCAGCGTGTCGTGTGTGACGGAACCGGATCGCAGCACACCGAACGCAATATTGTAATCGCAAAATCGCTTAAAAATAGCCAAAAATAAGCCCGGAACAAGCCGAAACCAAGTATGAAAAAGCCGAGGATGTGGTCCGCACCGGTTCATTCGCGGGCCACATCCTCGGTCTAAATCCTTGAAACTCCTTTTGCTTACGTCTTGTTTACGTCAATCCGTCTTATTCGGCGGTTTCGGCGATTTTGGCGTATTCATCGAGCATGAAGGCGGTGATGGCCTTGCCGCCGTCGCTCATCAGCATCGGCATGGAGTTGATCGGCATGGACTTGAGGAACATGCGCATCATGTCGTTGTCGGGCAGCTGCGGCAGATTGCCGGCCTCGCCTTCCGCATACACGGATGCGACGATTTTGGAGCCGACCGGATCGTCGGCCCATTCGCCGAACGTGGACCATTCGTCGAGCGGCAGGGCCTTGCCGTCGCCGTCGAGCGTGACGACGGCCACGGCGGCGATGTCGCGGCTGGACGTGCCGACTTCGACGGTGTATTCGCCGGCTTCGACATGCCAGTCGTTGAACTTCTCGGACCAGTAGGCGAAGGCGCGCTCGTCCAGATCGAAGGAGATCTCAGCCAATTCGCCGGCCTTGAGGAACACCTTTCGGAAGCCCTTGAGCTCATGCTTCGGGCGGGCCACGGAGCCTTGCCTGGAGCCACGTAGACCTGCACGGTTTCGGCGGCGTCCACGTCGGACGTGTTGGTGACGGTCGCGGTGACGTGTGCGGTGTTGGCGCCGGTCTTGGCGACGTTCACGCCGTCGATCGCAAAGGTCGCGTAGCTCAGGCCGAAGCCGAACGGGTAGTCGACGGCCTTGTCGTACGTGTCGTAGTAGCGGTAGCCGACGAACACGCCCTCACCATAGTCGACGTGCCCCTCCTCGCCCGGCCAGTTGATCATGCTCGGATCGTCGTTGATGTCCATCGGAATGGTCTGTGCCAGCTTGCCGGACGGGCTGACCTTGCCGAAGATCACGTCGGCGAGCGCCGGACCGCCCGCCTGGCCAAGCAGCCAGGATTCGAGGATGCCCTTGGCGTTGCCCGCCCATGGTGCCACGGAGACGACGGATCCGTTGGACAGCACCACGACGATGTTCTTGTTTTCGGCGGCGACGGCTTTGAGCAGTTCGACCTGCTTGGCTGGAATGTCGAGGGTTTCACGGTCGAAGCCTTCGGATTCGGCGGCTTCCGGAAGGCCGAGGAACATGAGGACGACGTCGGCGTTTTTGGCGGTTTCGACGGCTTCGGCTTCGAGCGTGCGACCGGCCGGTTCGAGGTCGAGGGTGAAGCCCGGTGCGAACGCGACGTCGACGCCCCGCGCGGCGAGGGTGTCGAGGAAGCTGGTCATCTTGGTCGGGGTGATGTGGGACGAACCGCCGCCCTGGTAGCGCGAAGTGCGGGCGAATTCGCCGATGACGGCGATTTTCGCGTTTGCAGCGACCGGCAGGATGTCGTCGTCGTTTTTGAGCAGCACCATGGATTCGATGGCGGCCTGATGGGCCACCTCGTCGTGGGCGTCCACGTCGAAATGGTAATCGTCGATGCTCATGGCGGAGCGCGTCTTGTTCACGAGGTCGACCATGCCTTGGGCCATGCGGTCGAGCTGTTCGGGCTGGATGCGGCCGTCACGTGCGGCGTAGACGATCTGGTCGTCCGTGTAGCTCGGCGGCATTTCAAGGTTGAGGCCGGCGTTGAGGGAGGCGACGCGGTCGTGGTCGGCGCCCCAATCGCTCATGACGATGCCTTCATACCCCCATTCGTCGCGGAGCACGTCGGTGAGCAGCCAGCGGTTTTGTGCGGAATGCACGCCGTTGATGCGGTTGTAGGAGCACATGATGGTCCATGGCTGGGCGGTTTTGACGATGTGCTCGAAGGCCGGGAAGTAGATCTCGCGCAGCGCCCGCTGGGAGATGTTGGCGGATACGCGCAGACGGTCGGTCTCCTGGTTGTTGGCGGCGAAGTGCTTGAGCGAGGTGCCCACGCCCTTGGACTGCACGCCGGCGACGATGCCGACTGCCTCATGGCCGGCCAGATACGGGTCTTCGGACCAATATTCGAAGCAGCGGCCGCCGAGCGGATTGCGCTTGATGTTGACGCCGGGACCGAGGATGACGGCGACCTTCTCCTGGATGCATTCCTCCGCCATGGCCTCGCCGACCTTGTGGATGAGTTCCGGGTTCCAGGAGCTGGACAGGCCGGCCGCCGGAGGGAAGCAGGTGGCGGGCACGGAGTCGTTCAGGTCGGTTTCGCCGGTGCTGGATGCCAGGGATTTGCGCAGTCCGTGGGGGCCGTCGGTGATCATGTAGCCGGGAATGCCTTTGGTTTCCACACCCTGCAGGTGCCAGGCGTCGCCGCCGGAGGTGAGGGACGCCTTCTCTTCGAGGGTCAGGTCGTTGACGGAAGGATAAGCGGTGTCGCTCATGAGCTGCCTCTTTCGTATGTCTTCTGTGTTTCTGGTGCCTTTCGGCTATTTTCTCGGCCGTCTCGCGATTGTTTCGCGGTGGGACTTCAACCCCGAATTCCCTACCTACCGATTGGTAGGTACTTTATCAAAAAACAATCCTCAACACGCCAATCATCTTTGGAAAAGAAACCGACCGACCGTAAAGTGAATTGCATATTCCAATAACCTCCAGCAACGACGGGAGCACATTATGGCCAACGACGAAGTCGACCGCAGAAGCGCGATTCTCAACGCGGCGGTCGAATGTTTCGGCACGCTCGGCTACTACGGCACGTCGCTGCAGCGCATCGCCACCATGGTGAACCTCACCAAACCGGGCGTGCTGCATTACGTCGGCAGCAAGGAAGGGCTGCTGCATGCGGTGCTCGACGAAATGTACGACCGTGAGACCGAGGACGTCACCGCCGGCATGGTGCGCGACGAGCGTCCGCTTATCGCCGAAATGTGGCGCAGGACGGTGGCGGTCAACGCCAAACGTCCCGAATTGGTGCACATGTTCTCCACGCTGAGCGCCGAGGCGCTCAATCCCGACCATCCGGCGCATGATTATTTCGCCGAACGCGAGGAACGTATCGTGGAAGTGGCCGCGAACATCCGCTGGCATGTGCCGGAAGGCGTTGACGCCGAGCAGGTGCTGCGTTCCGGATTCGCGATGATGGACGGCGCGCAGCTGCGTTGGCTGCGGGTTCCGGGGCGCGATTTGAACGAAATGTGGGCGAGTTGCGAGGATGTGCTCTTCCCCCTGCCGCAATGGGAGGCTACCGCTGACCATGAAATATCTGTTGGCACCGGATTCGTTCAAGGAAGCCGCTTCCGCGCAGGCCGTGGCTGAGTCGATGCGCCGGGGCGTGGCGGCCGGCGATCCCGGCGCCGAATGCCGCATGATGCCGTTGTCCGATGGCGGCGAGGGATTGACCGACGCGCTGGTCCAGGCAACCGGCGGCGAATTGCGATCGGAGCACGCGCATGACGCGCTGGGCCGGCCGATCATCACACGATATGGATTCCTTGGCGAGGGCGGTTTCGGAACATCTCACGATGGAGAGAATCCTCGCACCGCGGTGGTCGAGTTGGCTGCGGCGAGCGGCATCGAGCGCATCTCCCCCGCCGACCGCGATCCGTTGGCGGCGTCCACTTTCGGCACCGGCGAGCTGATTCGCGCCGCGATCGACGCCGGAGCGGAACGCATCGTACTTGGATTGGGCGGCAGCGCCACCACCGACGGCGGCACTGGCCTGGCCCGAGCGCTCGGCCATCGTTTCCTCGATGCGGACGATTGCGAGCTGCCGCTTGGCGGCGGCGCACTCCCCCGGCTTGCCCGCATCGACGACACCGAGGTTCCCGACGACGTGCGAAACATCCCGATCGTATTGGCATGCGACGTCACCAATCCTCTGACCGGGACGGACGGCGCCGCCGCCGTGTTCGCGCCGCAGAAAGGCGCGAACACGGAACAAGCCGCATTGCTCGACTGCGGTTTGGGCAGGCTCGCCGACGCCATCACGGCACTGAACGGTCGCAAAATAACAGATAAGCCGGGCGCGGGCGCGGCGGGCGGCACCGGCGGCGGCATGCTGGGCCTGTTCAACGCGACCATGCGCCCCGGCATCGAGTTGGTGCTCGATTTGCTGCATGCACGCGAGGCGTGCGCGTGGGCCGATGTCGTCATCACCGGCGAAGGGTCGATCGACGGGCAGACGCCGTACGGCAAGGTACCGAGCGGCATCGCGCGACTGGCGAAATCGCAAGGAAAACCGGTTATCGCCATCGGAGGAAAAGTGACGCGCGATCCGAACGTCACCGCCGCGCTCAACGAAGCCGGCATCGTCGCGACGTTCGGCATCGCACCCGGCCCAGCCGCTCTGCCGGAACTGCTCACCGGAACAAAACGCAACGTGGAGGCCACCTGTGCCGCCATCGCCAGTCTGCTGAGCGTCGCGCGCGAATGCTCATCGAGACCTCATCAATGAGGAACAGGAACCCCGCCTGTTGCACCGGTATTGAGGACTACTTTGGGGTCATCATCAACAGGCCACTCGCCTGAACTAGATTTTCACATCTGCTTACGGTAAGTATTCACGCAAGAGCGGAACCGCGAAATCAACTTCGCCGCAACCGGTCTGACGAATGACATATGCATCCAGCAACCGCTTGCGAATATGTTTGGCATTGTCGATATCAAAATTATCAAAGCTATCGAAAAACGACAGAAGTGAAGCCTTCCACCGCGCATGACCAGCTATGCGGCGCGCTTCGAGAAGCGGAACATGAGCAGGGCCAGGATCTCACCCGTCACGGCCATGCCGAAGAACACCCACATGCTGGTGGAAAACCCGGCGACGTAGGCGGCCGCGGACTTCATGCCCGCGACACGGTTCGCTGCGGAGAATTCGGCGATCAGCGTGGACGCGACCGCGGTGCCGATGGCGCCGGCGAGCTGCTGCACGGTGTTCATCACCGCGGAGCCGTCGGCGTTCATCGCGGCCGGCAGCTGGTTCAGCGCATGCGTCTGGTCAGGCACGAGCACGAATCCGGATGCGGCCATGAACAGCGCGTAGGCGATCGCGACGGCCCATTCATGCGCGCCGCCGAGCATCATCACAATATCCATGATGGCCACGCCGACAAAACCACAGGCGATGAATTTCGGCGGAAAATGCGCTTTCAGCGCACCTCCGATCAACGGCGCGGAAATCGCGCCGACACGGCTCCCGGCAGCAGAATCAGGGCGGCGATCATGCTGGTGTGGCCGAGTCCGCGCTGCAATAGAATCGGCAGCAGGAAGTTCACACCGAGCACGCCACCGGACGACATCAGCAGAATCAGCATGCCCAATGTGAATCCGGGGAATGCGAACGTGCGCACCTCGACCAGCGGATGCTCCATCTTCAGCTGCACGGCGGCGAACACACCCAGCACCCCGATCGCGCCGACAAGCACCGTCCAGAAGCGCCAGTCGCCGTTCCACTGCGCGAAGAAGCTCGCCGCCACGATGATGCCGGCCAGACCGGCCGCCACCAATACCAGCGATGGCACCGACAGATGCCCCTTCCCGCCGTGGCGGATGTCGGGGACGGTAGCGCATCCCAGCACGAGCGAGATGAGCAGGAACGGGATCATCGTGTAGAAGATCCAATGCCAGTTGAGGAATTCCATGACGAGCCCGCCGAACACCGCCGATGGCCGGGGCCGCGCAGGTCACCAGACTGACCAGGCCAAGCATCATGCCGCGTCGGTTGAACGGCGCTTTCTCGAGGATGATGTTGGTCAGCAATG
>ENA-OPZM01000046-OPZM01000046.1-human-gut-metagenome-genome-assembly--contig:-NODE-46-length-48240-cov-4.535552_pt1 | contig 48240 bp, 53 predicted proteins | sample MGYA00242478_ERZ504493 | MGnify/ENA primary metagenome ERZ504493 (study PRJEB26092, sample SAMD00036227) | human gut metagenome | host: Homo sapiens | study: EMG produced TPA metagenomics assembly of... | reverse complement strand
ATGAAGAAAGGGTAATCCTGGCAATGACCGGTTATAATGGTGTTCTGGGTTATCGTACAGATGGGGCATACAAGACTAAGAAGAATCTTCAGGATGACCAGAAGGCTTTTCTCAAGGCCAATCCGGATTTTGACTATGATAAAGAAGTAAAAGCAGCCAAAAAAGTGGCGAAGGCCATGAAAAAGGACGGCTGGGAATTTGCAAGCCATACCTGGGGCCACAGAAACGCCACAAGCTCCACAGCAGCGGAGTTGAAGACCGATAATAAAAAATGGGAAAAATATGTGGCACCCATCCTCGGAAAAACCGATATGATCATTTTTGCCTTTGGTGCGGATATCGGCGACTGGGAAGGATACACCTCGGATAATGAGAAGTATGAGTATTACAAAAGCCGTGGCTACCGCTATTTCTGCAATGTAGATTCCAGTCAGTATTTTGTGCAGATCACAAGTGAATATTTCCGTCAGGGAAGACGGAATCTGGATGGATACAGAATGTATTACAATCCGGATATGCTCAGTGACCTGTTTGATGTATCGGAGGTGTGGGATTCTTCCAGACCGACACCGGTACCGGAAATGTAAGACAGCAAACACACTTTACAAATCTGTATAAAAAAGATTATAATCGAACCGACAGTACTTGATGAAGGGAGTAGGTTATGAAGAAAAAAGCATATCTCATGGTTCTTGCACTGTGTGCGGCACTGGCGATCACTGCATGTGGCACATCAACAGACCAGAAAGATGACAAAAAACCTGCAGCAGAAGCGCAGGATACAACAGATAAAGAAGATTCCGGATCTGCAGATTCCAAAGAGTCAGAAGAAACGGATTCCAATAAAGACAGCGAAGAGGCAGCCTCCGGAGACACAAGGCTTGTTTCCGTGGATGATGTGAGCAAATATGTGACTATCGGAGAATATAAGGGGCTGACTCTTGATAATACAGTAGAAGCCGTAACCGATGATATGGTTGACGGAAGGATCAAGGAGGAACTGCAGAACAAGGCTGAGGAAGTAACGGAAGGCAGCGTTCAGAACGGAGACGTAGTTACCATCAATTATGTGGGAACCAAGGACGGTGTGGCTTTTGACGGCGGCACTGCAAATAATTATGAGCTGACCATCGGCTCCGGAACGTTTATCGACGGATTTGAGGACGGGATCATCGGAATGAAAAAAGGTGAGACCAAGGATCTCGATCTGACTTTCCCGGAGGAATACTCTTCGGAAGAACTGGCCGGACAGGAAGTGGTATTTAAGGTCACTCTGCAGAGCTTTAAGCGTGCGCCGGAGCTTACAGATACCTGGGTAGCCAAGAACACAGACTGCAAGAGTGTGGATGATTACAAGAAGGAAATCCGTACTACACTGGAGGATGAAGCGAAGACAAGTGCACAGAACACATTGCGTGAAACTGCATGGAACACAGTGCTATCAGCATCTGAAGTGAAGGAATATCCACAGGAGGATCTGGATACAGCCAAGACGGAGTTTCGCAGTCTGTATGAGAATTATGCAAAACAGGGTGCTATGACGCTGGAGGATTTTGTAAAAGCTCAGGGAATCTCCATGGATGATTTTGAGGAGCAGAGCGGTCAGTATGCGGAGTTTAAAGTAAAGCAGAACTGATCGTACAGGGGATCATGGATGCGGAGAATATGACACTTGAAGACAAAAAATCTCTCAGTATCCAGGATGAACTGATCAAAGCATACAGTGTGAAGGATCTGGCCGCGTTGGTAGATAAATACGGACAGGCAGCAGTGGATGAATCCATCGGACTTCTCAGAGTGGAAGATTTTATCCTGGACAATGCAACGGTTGAGGAGAAGGTTTCTGCCGGTGATACCCAGGGAGTAAACGGAGATGATCCTCCTCGGACGGAAGCAGTGCGGAAGGTACCGTGGATGAAGAGCTGGAAGCGGCAGAGGCTACAGATATGGTGCCGGAAGACGGCGAGGCGGATCAGAATGCAGCGGGTCAGGAGTGATCTGACAGTATCAGCAGCTAAAAGAGTGTGGTGCCCGGAATGTGTTCCGGGTGCCATTTTTTTACAAAAGGACAGGGGAAAATTAAGGTTACCGTTCACTGGTAATATTCCGCGAGGTGTGTTACTGAGAACGGAGTGAACAGTAATAAATTAAGAGATTCTTTCGGGAATTCCCATTGTATTTAAGCATTAAATGCGGTATGATTAAAGACAGACGTTAAATATCAAAGAAAGATATAAGTATATAAACGGGGATGTAAAAAATGGACAAAAGAGTTTTGCGTGAGAGGATGCGCAGAAAACAGCAGCAGTTAAGACGGCGGCGGATGATGAAGCGGATAACCTGTGTAGTTGCGGCGATTCTTCTGTTGGTTTTTGTTGTTCGAGGGGTAATTCTTCCCATCGTCAACCATGCAGGCGGCGGAAACAATAAAGATGCGGAGACAGTAAATGTCCAGGCAAATACCGCCGGAGCTTCCACAGACAGCAGTACGAAGGACGGTACGGCATCGACGGATACGGCTGCTTCGGATACAGACAGCGCGGATTCCGGTACGGATGCAACGGTGATGCCGGTAAAGGGCAGTGCAGCAGGTGAAAGGCTTTCTGTTATGACTCCGGGATGGCATGAGGATTCCACAGGAAAGTGGTATCAGAATCCGGATGGTACATATTATGTAAATGGTTTTGCGGATATTGACGGAACAACATACAGCTTTGATAAAAAGGGATACATGCAGACCGGATGGGTGGAAAAAGGTGTGAAGGATTATTATTTTAATGAGGATGGTTCTTATGATCCTTCCAAGAAGCGCCCGATGATCGCTCTGACCTTTGATGATGGTCCTGGAGAGTATACAGAGACACTTCTTGATACTGTTGAGAAATACAATATCCATGTTACGTTCTTTATGCTGGGACAGAATATGGAGGGCCGTGAATCTACCATACAGCGAATGGTAAAGCTTGGCTGCGAGATCGGTAACCATACTTGGGATCATCCGGAACAGACGCTGCCGAATATGGACCTTGATTCTGTTTTGCAGGAGTTCCAGAAGACCGATGATGCACTGGTAAAAGCCTGTGGGCAGGCATCAACTGTATGTCGTGCACCGTATGGCGCGATCACAGATGAGCAGATAAGTGCAGTTGGCAAGCCTTTCTTCATGTGGTCTACAGATTCTCTGGACTGGAAGCTGATGGATGCGGATGCAGATTATAATCAGATCATGAATGATTCTTCTTTGGGAGATGGTTCCGTCATCCTGATGCATGATATTCATGAACCATCTGTGAAGTGTGCCACAGAGAAACTGATCCCGGCACTGATCGACCAGGGATATAAGCTTGTAACAGTCAGCGAGCTTGCAGAAGCGAAGGATGTTACGTTACAGAGTGCTTCCTATTCTGACTTCTGGGACAGCTCTCTTCAGGCTGGTCGTGTTGCAGGATATGCAGGAAATTCCAGCGATTCAGAGGATTCCTCTGATGAGGGCTCCGATGGAAGCGATTCTTCTGACGGATCTGATGTCAGTGACGGATCTTCCAACGAAGATGACTACTCCGATGGCTCTGACGAAAGTGATTATTCTGATGGATCTTCCGATGATGGAAGCTATGATGACGGTTCCTATGACGATGGAAGCGGAGAATATTAAAAAATAACAGGAGAGACCTGAATGACAAGATGTGCGTCATTCGGGTCTCTTTTTTGACTTTATCTGACATTGTCGGATAATAGACACATATTAGCCGGAGAGGGTTTTTCCTTGACTGAAAATATAGGGATTGGTATAATTATAGAATAAAAAACTCCACTTAAAATTGGGGAATGGACGGTGGCAGAACTATAAAGGGAGGTACCTGAAAATGGGAAAGAAATTACAATTTACGGAGCTTGACCAGTATCTTTTCGGTCAGGGCACGAATTATGATATTTACAGGAAGCTGGGAGCACATCCAGACACGCAGAACCGGAAAAAAGGGGTTTATTTTGCAGTGTGGGCACCTAATGCACAGGCGGTTTCTGTTGTAGGTGAATTCAACGAATGGGATACGGAGAAGAATCCCATGAAAAAAGTTGGACCCATTGGCGTTTATGAGACATTTGTACCGGGAGCGAAGATCGGACAGCTGTATAAATTTTACATTACAGGTGCACATGGTGAGGAGCTTTACAAGGCAGACCCATATGCCAATGCCGCTGAAATGCGTCCCGGAACCGCCTCTCGTATTACAGATATCACCAACTACAAATGGAAAGATGATACCTGGATGAAAAATCGTGAGAACTTTGACCCGGACACAAGTGCCATGTCTATCTATGAGGTGCATCCGGGATCCTGGATGAAGCATCCGCAGACAGCAGAGGATGAGGATGGTTTCTATTCCTACAGAGAACTGGCGCCGAAGCTTGCCCAGTATGTCAAAAAAATGGGATACACCCATGTGGAGCTTATGGGTATCGCAGAGCATCCTTTTGACGGTTCCTGGGGCTATCAGGTAACCGGCTATTACGCACCGACTTCCCGCTACGGAACACCGCAGGATTTCAAATATCTGGTGGATTATCTCCATCGTCAGAAGATCGGTATCATTCTTGACTGGGTACCGGCACATTTTCCGAAGGATGCACACGGACTGGCTAACTTTGACGGAACTGCTGTATATGAGCATGCAGATCCGAGACAGGGTGAGCATCCGGACTGGGGAACCAAGATCTACAATTACGGACGTCCGGAGGTGAAGAACTTCCTGATCGCAAATGCTCTTTACTGGGTAGAGGAATGCCACGTTGATGGTCTTCGTGTAGATGCGGTTGCATCCATGCTCTACCTGGATTACGGTAAGAAAGACGGTGAGTGGGTCGCCAATAAATACGGCGGAAACAAGAATCTGGAGGCTATTGAATTTTTTAAGCATCTGAATACCGTTGTTCTCGGAAGAAATCATGGAACTGTCATGATCGCAGAGGAATCTACCGCATGGCCGATGGTAACAGGTAAGGCAGAAGACGACGGGCTTGGATTCTCCCTGAAGTGGAATATGGGCTGGATGAACGACTTTCTGGAATACATGAAGCTGGATCCATATTTCCGTAAATTTAATCATAATAAGATGACATTTTCTATGACTTATGCATACAGTGAGAAATATGTTCTGGTCCTGTCTCATGATGAGGTAGTACATCTGAAGTGTTCTATGCTGGAGAAGATGCCTGGGGAGCTGGATGATAAATTTAAGAACCTGAAGGCCGGATATACTTTTATGTTCGGGCATCCGGGTAAGAAGCTTCTGTTTATGGGACAGGATTTCGGACAGCTGCGTGAGTGGAGTGAGGCCAGAGAGCTTGACTGGTATCTTCTTGGCGAGGAAAATCATCAGAAGCTGCAGCAGTATGTCAGTGATCTTCTGCATATCTACCGCAAATATCCGGCACTTTACGGTGCAGATAATGATCCATCTGCATTTGAGTGGATCAATGCCAACGATGGCGACAGAAGTATCTTCAGCTTTGTGAGAAAATCTCCTACAAGACGTAATAATATTCTGGTAGTATGCAACTTTACACCGGTAGCACGTCCGGATTACCGTGTAGGCGTTCCGAAGAAAAAACAGTACAAACTGATCATGGATGAGCAGGGGCTTCTTCCGAAGGGCAAGGTATTTAAAGCCGAAAAGAAAAATTGTGATAACCGGGAATTTTCTTTTGCATATCCGTTGGAAGCTTATGGAGTTGGTATATTTACATACTGATATTCTGTACAGTGAAATCTTTGAAAGAAAATATAAAAGATAAAATAAAAATACCGGAGATCTGTGTGCCTTTGAAGTGTTCACTTCAGAGGTGCCGGATCTCCGGTATTTTATGAATCAGGGTATAGACTGGTCACGAAAGGTTATCACTATTCTTCGCTATCATCGTAAGAACCATCATCGTAAGAACCGTCATCGTAGGAACCGTCATCGTAGGAACCATCATCATAGGAACCATCATCGTAGGAACCGTCATCATAGGAACCATCATCGTAGGAACCGTCATCCGAGGAGTCGTCTGTGCTGCCTGAGTTATTATCAGCAGAGTTAAAGTCTTCGGAAGTGATGTCAATGCCTTTATCTGCGTAATATTTTTCTGCTGTGATGGAGTCGGTATCTTCTACGATATTTCCGGATGCATCGATCATGTTCAGGTCTGTGTCAATGGTCACATCCAGGAGGTTGGTTCCTGTGGATGGAGTGACATTCATGGACATGATCTCGTTGAACTTCTTTTTCAGATTGTCAAGAGTGAATACACCGGAACCAATGTATGACTGTACACCATTCTGAGATGCAAGTTCTTCTGTGTAATCGGAAAGCATATATGGTCCGAATTCACCGGCATCGCTGTTGTAATGCATGACCAGAGGTTCCACTGTAGGAGTCAGGATCTCAATTGAGGTCTTGCCGTTCTGTACGGTTTTCTGAATGGTGAATTTTGCCATTCCGCCGAGAAGTTCTTCCAGCTTCTGTTGGGTGGATACGAAATTTCCCAGAGAGTAGAAGACTACAGTTTCATTGCCTTTGTCATCAGTAAGACGGCCATATGGTTGGAGTACATGTGGATGTCCGCCGATTATGACATTTACGCCTTGCTCCATAAGGTAGGCTGCCCACTGTTTTTCATATTCGTTTGGCATGGTTTCGCCTTCGGTACCCCAGTGTGCTACAAAGATGATACAGTCGGCCTGCTTTTTTGCTTTCTGGATCATGGCTGTGATCTTGTCTTTGCGGATCATGTCGATCATGTAGTCTTTTCCTTCAATGCCGCCTACGTTTGTACCGTAGGTGTAATCCAGAAATGCAATCTTGATACCGTTTATTTCGCGGATCTTTACGGTGTCGGCATCTTCCTGGGAATCGTGGATTCCCAGAAGTGTGACATCCGGATATTTGGTTTTCCAGAAGTTCAGTGTGTCTGTGAGGAAGCCCTCTCCGAAGTCATCAATGTGGTTGTTGGCGGATTCTACTACGTTGAATCCGGCTTTTATAATGGCGTCTCCTACTTCTGTGGGTGTTGCAAAGGATGGGTAGGAGCTTACGCTGTCATGGTCGGTTGTGAAGACGGTTTCCTGATCGATCATTTTGATGTCTGCGTCCTTGATGGCGTCCTGGATGTGGGTGTAGATCTTGTCGTAGTTCCAGTTGCCGTCAGAGGATGCGCCTGCGTCGATGAGACTCTGGTGATAGAGGTTGTCGCCTACTGCGATGACGGAGGCGGTGGTAGTTTCGGCAGTGGTGTCGGCTGCTTCCTGATCGGCTTTGGCTTTGGCTGCCGCGGCTTTTTTTCTGTGCGTCTATGGCTGGTTTGCGGATGAGGCGGTAGTCCAGCTGATTGAAGAAGAGGACCAGGATCGCAAGGACGATGACGGATGCCATAAGACTTACGCGGGCATTGCTGCGTTCGCGGAAGTTCAGGGGAATGTTGTCCTTGGGGTTGCGCCGGGGTTCTCTGAGGGGATCCGGGGTGGAGCTTTTTTTGAAGACTCCTTTGAGGGAGTCGGGGATGTTGATGTTGGGTGGAAATTTCATTTATGTTTTACCTTGTCTTTCTTTGGATTCTGAATGCGATTGATTGGTGATTGCATTCATGAGTGTTTGGTGTAGTGGAATGTGAATGCCACTTTGTTGTTTGATTTTTTGTTGTGTGGTTGTATTATAGCAGATTTTTATTTTGGTGGGAAGAGGGGGTGGGGATTGAACGTACGCCTGAGCCGGGGATGCTGCCTGGCCTGCGGCTTCGTCGGGGGCCAGCCAAGAATCAGCTCCCCTCCTGCAGAGGCAGACCAGGCAGCATCCCCGGCTCGGGCTGTGAGGTTCAGGGCGGTAGGGTTAGGGTGGCTGCTCGGGAGTTTGATTTAAAGTGTGAGGCTGAGTGGGTTCACGGGAATTGGATGAGCCGTCAGCGCTGCGCTGGACGGCGTGGAGGAAAGGCTGAGTTTCTTTGTGGTTTGATGGGAAGGGGGTGGGCCGAGGCGCTTCGCTGTCGGCTGGGAGTGTGTCGAATTGTGGTGGAATTTTTGGATGGGTTTTGTGTGATTTTTTCTCTGGTGCATGGTATGGTTGGTATATCTTATAAGATCTTTTGTCTGTATGGACATTCTTGGAGCTTCGGGTTCTGAAGCGTTTTCCGTTTTTTGTTACTGTGAAGGTTATGAAAATCTGTTTTATGTGGTTTTTATGTTTTCTTTGTGTGGTATAATTTATATATCAGTAGAAGTGTTAATGACCAATAATACTATATTTGATGATGTTTTTCGGACGATGATGGAGTAGATGAAGTTATGGGTGGAAAGGTTTTACAGTTGGAATCGGAACGCTTGCTTGAGCTGGGAGAAGCACGTGGAGAATAATAGACAGTGCGGAGGCGTGCAGGGAGTTGTATAAAGAGTATGGTTTGTGAGAAATAAAGAAGATATTTTGTTACTGGTGGCAAATGTCAGATTTTTACAGAAGAGAGGATACAGACATGGGTGTTTACAGGCGTAAGGCACAGTATCATGAGACGGATCAGATGGGGATCATCCATCATTCCAATTATGTGAAATGGATGGAAGAGGCCCGGATCGATTTCATGAAGGAGTTGGGCTTTGGTTATGGTGAGGTGGAGAAGCGGGGAATTGTTTCTCCGGTTGCAGGGGTTTCGGTTTCTTATAAGAAGCCGGTGCTTTTGATGATGTAGTGGAGATTTCAGTTTCGGTGAAGAAGTACAGTGGTGTGGTTCTGGAGCTGGCTTATGAGTTTTTTAATGTGACCAGAAGTGAGGTTTGTACAGAGGCTTCCTCGAAGCATTGTTTTACCAGGAATGGGGAGCTGGTTTCTCTGAAAAAGGAGATTCCGGAACTGGATGTGCTGTTCAGAAGCTGTGTGAAGGGGGATTGAGTTCAATGGAAGTTGTGGAGATGCTTGATAATCTGAAGGAAAAGGCCCGCAGACCCGGCACTTCGGGAGATGTTGCTTGCTACCCGCAGGAGAAAGAGCCGCTGGCCGCTTTCTGTAAGAAGTGCCGGGAGCTTGGGGTTCCGGTTTATGAGATGGATCTGATCGCAGCTGGTGAGGAATTTTATGCAGCGATGAAGAGGAGTACCAATGGTGGTGGAGAGAATTCTCCGATGCTTGAGGGTGAGGATGATTTTTATGAATTGTTTTTTGCCGGGTTGGAATAAAAAATGGAATTCAATTCCGCATCAATATACTTCTCCAGCACAGGGAACTGTACACCACCGATCTTCAGTACCTGGCTGTGGAAAGCTTTCAGATCAAAGTCCTGGCCAAGGCGGTTCTGTTCGGAAGTGCGTAAGTCCAGAAGGCTTAAGTAGCCCCAGTAGTATTTCAGATAATTTCCCGGGGTTTCCAGGATATACTGGTAGATCTCGGAGACAACGGCGCTGTCTTCGATACCAAAGGCTTTCAGAAAGCTGGCAGCTTCGGCCTGAGTCCAGCCGTTGTAATGAATCTCAATGTCCAGAAGGGAGTACATGCATAAATTGATGCTTCGGTTCAGCCAGGAGATCCTGGCAAGCTCTGTGGCAGAAGGATCCTGAATATAATCGGCGGCGTACTGGTAGGCATAGGGTTCAATGTAGGTGGCCCATCCTTCCGCAAAGCCGGAGGTGCAGAGAAGATTTCGGATGTTGGAGGATTTTTGGCGCTGGAAGGTGACAGTCTGGTAAAGATGCCCCGGGAATCCTTCATGTGCCAGTGTGGTAAAAAGCTCCAGACCCTGGTAACTGGCAGCCGGATTTATGTAGATCACATTGGGGGTTCCGGTATCCACAGGTGGGGTGAGATAAAAGGCGGGGCTTAGATATTCTTTCATGGAATCGTGGACTGTGCGGAGCTCAAAGGTGACATCTGTGAGAGGTGGGAAGTCTGTTTGGATCTTTTGCTGCAAGGCATTCAGCATCCGGGCAGGCTTCATTTTTCTGAAAGTGATTCCCCGGCTGAGAGTAGTCAGAAGCTCCGGGTTTTGTCGAAGCATGGTTCCTGCGATGCCGATCTCGTCGGAAAGCTGTCTGGAGAGTCGTTTTTCCATTTGCTTTACAGGAACGTAAGAGCCGGTCTGACTCTGAAGAAGATAGAGATAGTAGGCTTTTCCTCCCTTGAAATAAGTCAGGCCACGAGTGTTTTTTCCTGTGCCGCGTAAAGCTTCCAGACCGGTCATAAGTTCCTGATAGGCTGGGATGACTTCTGTTTTCATAAGATTTTGGTGAGTCAGGATCAGAGCGTTCTGCTCTGACACGGAAAGCTTTCCGTATTCGGAGAGTTTTTTCTGAAAGATATTCAGCATATAGCTGTTGTCGGGGTTCCGGATAAAAGAACTGCATTGTGCCAGGATCCGGTCCAGTGTGGTATCACTCATAAAAAAACCAGCTTCGGATTTCTTTTTCTCAAATTCCAGGATACTCCGAAAGTATGGGCGGATGGTGGTGAGAAGAGTGAGATAGTCGGTGATATCACGTTCTTCATAAAAGGCATATTCCGCCAGAAGCACCGGAAGCTGAGCCTGAATACCAAGACTTGGACCAAGGGGTTCCTGAAGCAGATAATTGTCACCCAGTGATTTTTCTGTGTGGTAATAGAGGAGCATGGAGTCCAGCGTCAGTTGATTTTCTATGGAAAGGCGGCTGTAGCGGAAGGATTTCAGCTTTTTTTCGTACTGGCTGCAGATCTGGTATGTATTTTTCATATCTGTGGGGATAGTGCCAAGAGAAGCTTTTTTTCGTCGGATGCCCTGTTTTTCCGGATGTGCCAGGGTATAATGGAGGGTAAGGGTGCTGCCGGAAACTTCATTTTGAAAAACTTTTCTGGAAAAAGCTTCGAATTTTCCGTTTTCTGTGATCCCGTGAACGGAAAAATAACCGGCAGTAAGGCCGGTGAGAAGTGCCAGGATAAGAAGCAGAGTGATGAAAATAGGAGATTTATTTTTCCTGATTTTAAGAGACATACGACAGTCTTTCGTTACTGTTTACAGACATATGCCATGTGGAGAGTGCTGATGGTCTCGAAGCAAACAGTAACGTCCTTTCAGAGTGGCGCTTTGTTCTATCATATTGGAAAATTACGGAATCTATGATATTATGTGAGCGGAAATATACAAAAATGGAGAAATAACATGAGTGATATTTATGATCTTGCAATTTTAGGCGGAGGTCCGGCAGGGATCACGGCGGCGATCTATGCGTCCAGGGCCAGGTTAAATACCATATGGATCGATAAAAACTTTGCACCGGGCGGCCAGGTCACAGCCACCTATGAGGTGGATAATTATCCGGGAATGCCGGGGATATCGGGCATGGATCTCGGAGAAGCCTTCGGTGAGCATGCCCGGAAGCTGGGATTGGAACCGCAGCGAGAGAAGATCCTTTCCCTGGAAAATATTTCCGGGGAGATCAAGACGATTCGCACAAAAAAGCATGAATATCAGGCGAAAGCTCTGATCCTTGCATTTGGGGCAGAGCACCGGAAGCTGGATATCCCGGGAGAGGATGATCTGAGCGGCCTTGGTGTTTCCTACTGCGCTACCTGTGACGGAGCTTTTTATAAGGATCGGACCGCAGTGGTAGTGGGAGGAGGAAACGTGGCAGCAGAGGATGCAGTTTTTCTTTCCGGCCTCTGTGAAAGGGTATATCTTGTTCATCGCCGTGATGCGCTTCGAGCAGATAAGGCACTTCAGGAGAAGGTCTTTGCCTGTGAGAATATAGAAATGGTGTGGGACAGTGTTCCCCTTGAGATCCTGGGACAGGACGAAGTGACCGGTCTTAAGATCCGTAATATAAAAACAAATGAAGAGAGGGAACTGACCGCAGATGGTGTTTTCATTGCTGTGGGGATCGTTCCTAATACGACACTTGTAAAGGACCAGCTCAAGCTGGATGAAAATGGATATATCTGTGCAGGAGAAGAGGGTGTTACCAGCGCACCTGGGGTTTTTGCAGCGGGGGATATTCGTACCAAGGCACTTCGCCAGATAGTAACTGCTGTTTCAGACGGAGCCAATGCAGTGGCTTCCGCACAGAAATATCTCTGGAGGAAAGATAATGGCAACGATTAAGGAAATCGCGCAAAGAGCAGGCGTGAGTACGACAACTGTTTCCAACGTCATACATGGAAAAACAAAAAAAGTATCTCCTGCCAATATTCAGAAGATCGAGAATCTTATCCGGGAAATGGGATATGTCCAGAAAATGGGACTGAGAGTTTTGAATAAAGAAAAATCTCAGCTGATCGCAGTTGTGATCAATTATCATAAAGACTTCAAGGATTCTATCATCGGAGATCCTTTTTATGGAAAGATCATCGGTTTTATCGAGAAATACGTGCAGGAACTGGGATATTATCTGATGCTGTATTCCGCAAAGGATACAGATAAGATATTCCAGATGGTCATGGGTTGGGATGTAGATGGTGTTATTGCCATTTCCTTCAGCAAAAGCAACTGCGAAAAGATCTATCAGCTGATCAACAAACCGATCGTTTCCATTGATGCATACGGTGAGCTTGATGCAGGCCAGGGAAACCATGTCCTGAATATCGGACTGGACGACGAAAGTGGCGGCTATCTTATGACAAAATATCTTCTGGAATGCGGCTATGAGCATATCCAGGTTTGTGCAGGCCGTGATAATGGTGTGGATCATCTTCGTTACATGGGCGCTCAGCGGGCGGCGAAGGATTTTGCAAAGAAAAAGCAGAAGGTGCAGTTTACTGCTCTTGGAATGAACTACGCCAAACGAAAAGAAAGCTATGCGTGGCTGCTCCAGCGGAAAAAACCAAAGGCCGCACTGTTTTTCCTGTCGGACCTCTATGCATTGGAGGCTATCAGCTTTTTCAGCAGTCGTGGAGTAAAGATTCCGGAGGAGATCGGAATTGCAGGATACGATAACATCAGCTATGCGGAATTTTCCGTGCCTCGTCTGACTACTATCAGTCAGAATGTGGAGCAGAAGGCGTCTCTTGCAGTGGGAATTCTAATGGAACGGATCAATGGAGTGGAAAAAGAGCGTGAAAATGAGATCATGCTTCCGGTCACGCTGATCCCCAGGAGATCTGTACAGCCGCAGCATGAGGAAAAGTAAGTCTGCAGAGAATGTACTGATCTGATCAGGGGGTAGATACGAGAAGTCACTGCAGAACTGTGAAAAATAGAAAATCGGGACTTTCAATATAGTAAGAGTACAGAGAATCTGAGATATAAAGATATCAAAAGCCGAAATATACGGGAACTGTCAGTGTCTGACAGTCAGAGTATTTTCGGCTTTTTGTAAATTTACCTGAAATCGTAAAAGAGTTATCCTGTGTAGGTTTGTGCTGAAGATGTGGATAATAAGCATTTGCTGTTCTATGTGAAACCTGCACAAAACCATGATTTTGAACTTGTTGCAATAATAGGTTATGTACACAACCTATTTACACAGCCTAACTTTGATGCTATAGTGTGAACATAAAGGTTAGGTACATAACCAAAGGGAAAGAGTACAGAAGGAGTGAATACCAGATGAAACAGATTCTGATCGCCACACATGGAAAAATGGCCTCCGGCATTCGTTATACAGCAGAGCTGATCGTTGGAAAAATGGCTGAGATCACAACCATTGATGCTTATGTGACACCGGAAGACAATGTGGAGAAAAAGTTTGAAGAATATTTCGCACAGCATGAAAACGACAGGATTTTCGTTTTCACAGATCTGATGGGAGGAAGCGTAAATCAGAAGCTTCTGGGATACAGCCAGAAAGAAAATGTTACGCTGATCACAGGAACCAACCTTCCGGTCCTGATGCAGGTCATGATGCAGATGACGATGTGACAGAGGATGAGATCCGGGAATTTATCGATGATGCCAGAGAAGAGCTTCAGGTGGTGGACCTTGGCGGTGAAAAGAAATCCACAGTTGAAAAAAATGCTGAAGAAGATACTGCGCAGATTTCAGAAGGTGCTGCATCGTATGCAAAAAAATCCGCACCGAAAAAAAGCTCCGGCTCCCCAGTCCTATGACAATTCCACGGCAAAGATCACCGCACTTCGTGTAGATGACCGTCTGATCCACGGACAGGTTGCCATGACCTGGACCAAACAGCTGGCTGTACAGGGAATCGTGGTAGCTAACGACGAGGCAGCTAACGATAACACCCAGAAGATGGCATTGAAAATGGCCGTACCGGGCGGAATCAAATCGCTGATCAAACCGGTGGATGAAGCCATTCGTATCTTAAACAATCCGAAGGCATCCAGGATGCGTATTCTGGTTCTGACAAGAACGGTAAAGGATGCTCTGAAGATAAGACAAAGTGTTGGTGAGATTGGATTCCTCAATGTAGGAAATACGGGACGTTTTGATGGGATCGATGTTTCCGAGAAGCTTGTCCTGACCCCGACTATCATGCTGACAAAAGCAGAACAGCAGGCACTGAAAGAGCTGGTGGCTCTTGATCCGAAGGCCTGTATGCAGCAGGTACCCAATGATGAGCAGAAGCTTGTGAAGGATATACTGGACAAGCTTGACTGACATCCACTGAATAAATAAAACGTAGCACAAAAAAGGGAGGAAAGAAAAAAATGTTAAACGCATTTCTTGTAGCACTTGCCGTATTTATCTGTGTCGGCGGTGCAGAGCTGGTCGGATTTACCATGCTGAACCGTCCGATCGTCATCGGGCCACTGGTAGGTCTGTTCCTTGGAGATCTTCACACAGGAGTTATCATCGGAGCTTCATTGGAAGCTGTATTCATGGGAGTTGTAAATATTGGCGGAGCTTCTGCAGCAGAACCCGGAATTGCCACAGCTGTAGGAACTGCCTTTGCCATCATGCTTGGCAAAGGCTCTGAGGTTGCCCTGACACTTGCACTTCCAATCGGTATCCTTGGTCTTCAGATCAAGACCGTTCTCTACATTTTTATTGTAGGTATGTTTGCAAAAACCTTCGACCGTCTGGCGGCAGAAGGAAAAGAAAAACAGATCGTTGCTCTTCACTATGGGCTCTGGGCTGTAAACTGGTTTTTATATTCCCTGTTCGCATTTTTCGGGATCCTGTTCGGATCTGATGCAGTCAGTGCACTTCTGGATGCCATCCCGGATGTTGTTATGAATGGTCTGACAGTTTGTGGCGGACTTCTTCCGGCAGTAGGTATGGCAATGTTGATGAAGATGCTCTGGGATAACAAGATCTGTATGTTTTATTTCTTGGGCTTTGTCCTTGCAGCATACTTAAAGCTTCCACTGATTGCTCTTGCCGTGATCGGTGTGATCATTGCCATTTCCATTGGTATGAATGATTACAAGCTGAACCAGCTTGCGGCGCAGAGAGTGGCAGCTTCACCGGCCGGTGGTTCTGACGAATATCTTGATGAAGAAGAGGAGGAATTTTTCTCATGAGTAATTTAACGAAATCCATTCCAGCAGATGAAAGAAAAATGCTGAGAAAAGCGTTCTGGCGTTCCTTCACTCTGTATGCGGCAGTAAGCCCGGCAAAACAGGGAGCTTCCGGTTTCTGCTATTCCCTGATGCCATTTATCAACAAATTTTACAAAAACGATGAGAAAGGAAAAAAAGCTGCCCTCACAAGAAGTATGTCCTACTTCAATACAACCATCACCTGTTCCACTTTCATCATGGGTCTTGTAGCTTCCATGGAGAAGAAAAACAGTGAGCAGAAGGATTTTGACGCGAGCTCTATCAATGCAGTTAAATCCTCTCTGATGGGACCTCTGGCCGGTATCGGTGATTCCATTTTCTGGGGCGTTCTCCGTGTGATCGCGGCCGGGATCGCAGTAGGTCTTGGTGCATCCGGAAATGTTCTGGCACCGATCGTGTTCCTGCTTCTTTTCAACATTCCGTCTATTCTTGTGAAATATTATGGAACATTCCTGGGCTACAAGCTTGGTTCCGAATATATTCAGAAGGTTTATGCAAGCGGTCTTATGAACATCCTGACAAAAGCTGCCAGCATTGTAGGTCTGATCATGGTCGGCGGCATGACTGCCAGCATGGTAACCTTTAATTCCACTTATGAGCTCACCATGAAGGGTGAATCTGTTCTGAACCTCCAGAACATGCTGGACCAGATTTTTATCGGCATTGTTCCTCTTGGACTGACTCTTCTGTGCTACTATCTGCTGAAAAAGAAAAATATCAGCATCACAGTTCTGATCATCGGTGTTATCATCCTGAGCATCCTTCTCTCTCTTCTTGGAATTGCATAAACCTTAAGGATAAAGATCAGAATTATGAAAAGGCGGACCCCAGGTGGTCCGCCTATAAAAAACCTGGAAAAAAGTTATATTGAAATAACTGGCCGCAAAAAGGGCAGTTGAAGAGTATCTGACGGATATAAATAAGCGGCAAATACGGATTATAAATATCTGCTCAATGCAAAATAAAGGAGAAATAAGAAATGAAAGATTGGTGGAAGAATTCCGTTGTATATCAGATTTATCCAAGAAGCTTTAAGGACTCCAACGGAGACGGCTTCGGCGATCTCAAGGGTATTATTGAAAAACTCCCTTACCTTCAGAACCTTGGGATCGATGTGATCTGGCTCAGTCCTGTTTTTGACTCCCCACAGGACGACAACGGTTACGATATCAGTGATTACCGGAAGATCTACGCGGGCTTCGGAAGTAACGAGGACATGGATGAGCTGATCGGAAAAGCTCATGAGCATGGTATCAAGATCATTCTGGATCTTGTTGTCAACCATACTTCCGATGAGCATGCATGGTTTGTGGAAAGCCGGAAATCAAAAGACAGCAAATACAGTGATTATTATATCTGGAAGGATCCGAAAGCAGACGGCAGTGAGCCAAACAACTGGGGCTCCAGCTTCTGTGGAAGTGCCTGGGAATATGATGAAGAGCGCGGCCAGTATTACCTTCATTTTTACAGCAGAAAACAGCCGGATCTCAATTGGGAAAATGAAACCGTCCGTAAGGAAATCTATGATCTGATGAAATTCTGGATGGACAAAGGTGCTGACGGATGGCGCATGGATGTGATCGCATCTATCTCCAAGGATCAGTCCTTCCCGGATTACCCGAAAACGGATGGCCGCAAGTATTATACAGGAAAATATCACAGCAACGGACCAAGACTTCATGAGTTTATCCATGAGATGAACCGGGAGGTGCTTTCAAAATATGACTGTATGACGGTAGGTGAGGCGCCGGCTCCACACCGGAGGTTGCAAGACTGTTTACAGATCCGGAGCGTGAGGAACTGAATATGATCTTCACATTTGAGCATATGAACATCGACCGTATTCCGGGTTCTGTAAACCGCAAGTGGGCGCTGAAACCTTTTGATCTCCGAGAGCTGAAACGTGTGATGACCCAGTGGCAGAACAAGCTTTATGGGAAGGGCTGGAATGCTCTGTACTTCGAAAACCATGACCAGCCACGTGTGATCTCCAGATGGGGAAATGATACCACTTACCGTGAGGAATGCGCAAAGGCTTACGCTACTGTTCTCCACGGCATGCAGGGAACTCCTTATGTATATCAGGGTGAGGAGATCGGTATGACAAATGTACAGTTCCCGCTGGATGAATACGAGGATATCGAGGTGCGTAACGCATACCAGGATCTTGTTATTAAGAACAAAACCATCTCTGAGGATGATTTCCGCAAGGCGGTATGGAACAAGAGTCGTGACAATGCCAGGGTTCCGATGCAGTGGGATGACAGCGAAAATGCAGGATTTACAACCGGTAAGCCATGGTTCCGCCTTTCTGATCGTTACCAGGAGATCAATGTAAAAAAAGCTCTGGAAAAAAATGATTCCGTGTTTTATTATTATAAGGATCTGATCTGTCTTCGTCATGAGGAAGAGCTTCTTACAGAAGGTGACTATCAGCTCCTTCTTCCGGAAGACGAGAAGATCTTTGCATATTTAAGAACTTCCGACAAAGAGCAGTGGATCGTGGTGGCAAACCTTTCTGAGGACACGGTAAGTACAGAAGGTCTTGTGAAATATGTGTCTGATAAAGAGGATATTAAGATTGCAAACTATAAGGACAGAACAGGAATCAAAGCGGACTTAAGACCGTACGAGGCGTTTATGATGAGAATCCGGTAATTCCTGAGCTGTTGTATATGTAGTAAAGTGGAAGAATACAGAGAGCAGGTATGAGTATTTGTGCGTATCTGTACTGTCAAAGGATATCCGGGTGCAGTGCAGATGCGCTTTTTGCCTGTGGGGAAAAGACAAACAGGAGGAAATTATGGAAAAATATATCATTGCAGTGGATATGGATGGAACTCTTCTGAACAGTGAAAATAAGATTTCCGAGAGGAACAAAAATGTTCTGCAGCGTCTGATCGATGACGGACATTATGTGGTGCCGGCAACCGGAAGGACCAGAGAGCTGATTCCCCAGGAGTTTTCTGTGCTCCGGGGTGTGAAATGGGGAATCGTGGAAAACGGATGTGTTGTCTGGGATTACGATAAAAATGAGATGATCTGGCGAAAAACCATGCCAAAAGGAATGGTAAGAAAAATCCTGAAAGAGGTGGAAAACAGCGGTACAAAAGGCTGGATTGCAGAGGCTTATGCAAACGGAATCGCCTATTCTGATGCGGACGCCAGAGATTATGTGGCATCTGTAGCGGATAAAGATCTGCTGGAAAAAAACTTTTGTAGATTATTTTCTCAGCAGACATGAATATGTTAAGGATTTTTATCATCAGAAAGATATTCTGGATCAGGCAGAGAAGATCAATATTTATTTTGATGATATGGAGACCAGCAGGGCACTTCGTGAAAAATGGAAGAATCTGGATGATGTGGCAGTGACTACTTCCATCAGCGGCAATGCGGAGTTTAATGCAGCAGGCGTGGACAAGGGTGTGGGTCTTGCCATGCTTCGCACAAAGCTTGGTATTGACCGGATGCATGTGATCGCTTTCGGAGATAATGAGAATGATCTGGAAATGCTGGAGGGTGCAGGTATCGGTGTTGCTATGGGCAATTCCAAACAGTATGTAAAGGATGCTGCTAATGAGGTGACCGGAGATAATGATCATGATGGTGTGGCGGAATTTCTGGAGAGGTTTTTCGGGTTGTAAGCTGTGGTTGATCGTGATCGTTGATATAAAGGACAGGGAAATGTATTTTTCTCTGTCTTTTTTATTTTCATTTTTGATGATATAAGGTATGATAAATGAAGAGGATGCGGGGAGTGCCGGTTTTGACCGGTAGTTGCTGGTGAAAATTATTTGAGGAGATCAGGAGGATAATTTTTAATGAAAAATCTGATACCAAAGCGTGTGATGGAGTATATCATTATCACATTTGCTGTTGTTCTGATGGATGTGGGGATTTATGTATTTAAGTTTCCGAATAATTTTTCCTTTGGTGGTGTTTCGGGTATGGCGGTTGTGTTTTCGCATTTTATTCCGATGACGTCTGCGCAGATCAACCTGGTGATCAATCTGATTTTGCTGATGATCGGGTTTATTGTCCTTGGTCGGGATTTTGGAGTGAAGACGGCTTATGTTACGGTTGTTTCTTCTTTGCTTCTGAATGTGTTTGAGAAGGTTTTTCCTATGGACAGGGCGCTGACGGGGAATATTATGCTGGAGCTTTGCTTTGCGATCATTTTGCCGGCGTTGGCTGCGGCGCTGCTGTTTTTTGAGAATGCTTCGGGTGGTGGCACGGATATTGTGGCGATGATCATTAAGAAGTATTCTACGATGAATATTTCGGGTGCGTTGTTTGCGGTGGATTGTGTGATCGTTGTTGTTTCGTTTATAGTGTTTGATCTTACTACGGGGCTTTGTTCTGTACTGGGGCTTATAGCTAAGACGTTGCTGATCGATAAGTCTATTGAGAGGATGAAGCTGAATAAGTATTTTACGATCATTTCCAGTAAACCGGATGAGATCTGTGAGTTTATTATGAATGGGTTGGATCGGAGTGCTACGGTTTATCATGGGGAGGGTGTTTATTCGCATAAGGATAAGAAGATTATTCTGACGGTTGTTGATGTGAGGCAGGCGGTGCTGCTGCAGAGGTTTATTGATGAGGTGGATCCGCAGGCGTTTTTGATGGTTACTAAGAGTAGTGAGGTTATTGGGAAGGGGTTTATGAGTTATATTTGATGCAATCGTATGGGATTGTATGCTGATCGCAGGTGATCGTGTATGATTGTAAGCTGATGGAAATTAGGAGAGCGTTCTTTGCGGTCTGGACGGGCTGTGGGAGCGCTCTTTTTTGTGGTGGATGGCGGATGACGGACGCCTGGGAGACGGGTGCCGGTTTGCTCCGGGCTTCGTCGGGGGCTGCTTCTAGGTTGCCGGAATTCTGCTAAAACCGTTTTTAAAAAGTCCGAACTCGCGGCTTGCTGCCGCTCAGACAGCGAACTTTTTAAAAACAACGCAGATTTCCGCCAGCCAAGAATCAGCTCCCCTCCTGCAGAGTCGTAGCAAACCGGCACCCGTCTCCCCGGCTGTTCGGTTCCGGGCGGGAGATAGTGGTGGGGGTGTGGGGCGACTGGCGGAAGTGGGGATTAATGAGGGCTGGAGGATTGAGTGGATTCCCGGGAGTTGGATGAGCCATCAGCGCTGCGCTGGATGGCTGGGAGGAAAGGCTGAGTTTCCTGTGGTCTGAAGGTGAGGGATGAGCCATCAGCGCTGCGCTGGATGGTTGGGAGGAAAGGCAGAGTTTCCTGTGGTCTGAAGGTGAGGGATGAGCCATCGTCGCTGCGCTGGATGGCTGATTGGTGTGTGAAGGTTTTGTGAAAGGGTTTGACAGGTGGGGATTTTATGGTAGGATACACACTTGCGTAACAAAATTAATAAAATTGTAACAAATTAGTGAGCGAGGAGCGTGGCGAAGTGAATTGTGAATGTCTGCCTGAATGGGTGGGTGCTGCTGCGTGGTTTTCTGAGAGGAGTTTTATTGTTTATGTTTTATAAGAAATTTGCTGCTGTTGTTTTGAGCGTTGTTCTTGTGGGTGTGGTTCCTTCTGTTGTTTTTGCGGATGTGGATGATGTCAGTGCTGTGTCTGATGGGGATGTGGAGGAGCTTTCTATTGAGGATGATTTCTCGGATGATGCGGATTCTATTTCTGCTTTTGCCAGCGCTCTGGCGGATAAGACGGTTTCTGAGGTTCAGGGGTATCAGGAGGCGAAGGCTGAGGCTGAGGTGATCGCACAGGAGAGGCTTGAGGCTGAAGCGGCTGCTGAGGCTGCGCGTAAGGCGGAAGAGGAGCGTAAGGCTGCTGAGGAGGCGCGTCTGGAGAAGCGGCAGGGGATTGTGGATTTTGCGCTGCAGTTTGTGGGGAATCCTTATGTTTATGGTGGTACGAGTCTGACTAACGGGGCAGATTGTTCCGGATTTGTGATGTCCGTGTTTGCGGAGTTTGGGTATGAGCTTCCTCGTGTTGCTGCGGCTCAGTGTGCGGCTTCTGAGAAGAAGAGTGTTGCGGATATTGAGGCTGGTGATCTGGTTTTTTATGGTGATGGCGGCATTGATCATGTGGCTCTTTATATTGGTGATGGCAAGATCGTTCACGCCAGTACAGCGGCTACAGGGATCAAGGTTTCCGACTATGATTACCGGGCTCCGGCTGCTGTCGGTACGTTTGTGAAGTAAGATAAAGATACGTTTGATCTATAGATGTGAAATATAAACTGTCTGAGGAGATTTTCTGGCCGGATAGGCTGAAAAATAGCTGCAGGCAGTTTTTTTTGCAGAAAAATAGTGTATAATCTGATACAGCGAATATTAAGTAACCGCCATATTGACTTGTCTGATTTTTCATCTGCTGCGTTGTCGTCAATCGTCGTAGCCACCGCTACGCCTCATTCCTCCGCCTTGCAGATGAAGAAATCATCCTGCGTCAATATAGCAGAAAACTTAATTTTCGCTGTACTACTCAGAAAAATTCAGAAAGGTTGTGGGGTATGAATACAAAAGAGTTCAGCGGCAGGCGGCAGATGGAGTTTCTGGCCGGGTTTGATTTTGTCAGAGAAGCGGGTACTGCGGGGGAAATGAAGGCGGCGAAGATGATCCGGGATACTTTGGACAGCTTCGGAGTGAAGAATTGGATGGAGGAGTTTGATTTCTGGGGCTTTCGGATCAACAGAGCAGTGCTTAAGGTTATGGAGCCTTATCAGAAGGAGTATGTGGTGACCGGGTATGGAAGATGTGGAAATACTGGAGAAGAAGGTCTGAAAGCCCCTTTTTTGTATGTAGAGAACGGGGATGCTGTCAGCCTTTCCCGTGCGAAGGGCAAGATCGTTATGGTGAACGGCCGGGTGAGTGGTGATGTGTATCAGAGACTGGTGAGCGCCGGAGCTGTTGGTTTTATCAGTGTGGAGGGTTCTCCGCTGGATGAAGGAGTGGACAGGGTTCCCTGTCAGCGCAGCCTGCCGACGATCTTTCCGGGGGATGCAGCAGAAGTGATAGAAGGATTGTCGGAGTCTGCAGAGGATATTCACGAGATGCAGGAAAAATATAGTGGCAGGATTCCGGGGGCGAATCTTCATTATAAGGATGCAGTGGAGCTGGTGACGGAGGGTGCAGCTGTGGTGTGCCTGACTGTAGAACAGGAAGTGACAGCATGTACATCCCGAAATGTAGTGTCAAGGATTGAGGGAACGGATAAAAAAGATGAGATCTTAACGATCACTGCGCATTATGATTCGGTGCCGGAGGGACCGGGGGCCTATGATAATATGTCCGGGGCGGCGATTATCATGGAGCTTTGCAGATATTTTCAGCAGTACAGACCGCGCAGGACTATGGAGTTTGTGTGGTTTGGTGCTGAGGAGAAGGGCTTGCTGGGCAGCCGGGATTACATCAGAGTTCATGAGAGCGAGCTTGGAGCGCATCGTTTTAATATGAATGTAGATCTGGCCGGGCAGCTGATCGGAGGAAATGTTCTGGGAGTGACGGGAGAGGCTTCTGTTTGTGATAAGCTTCTTGAGATCGCTGACGGAGCAGGGATCGGAGCGTCTGTGAAGAATCAGATCTGGGGAAGTGATTCCAATTCTTTTGCATGGAAGGGAATTCCGGCCATGACTCTGAACCGGGATGGTTTTGGCATGCATACCCGTTATGATACTATTGATCTGCTGTCTGCCTGGTCGCTGGAGAGAAGTGCGATCCTTCTGGGATGCATTGCGGATGCGCTTGGGAATGCGGAGGTTTTCCCGTTTGAGAGAAAGATGCCGGAGAAATTTATCAGAGAGCTGGATGAATATATGTGCAGATGATTTGATCAAAATACGCCAAAACAATAAAAAATAATACTAAATAATTGACAGTAAGATACCGAACTGTTATACTGAAATCACAGGCTTTCCAGGGATCAATGCGTCGGATATTGTTTTGCGGAGCATTGATTTCCGGAACTTTTATCACAGAAAAATCAAGAATGAGGAGATAGGATCATGTTTACAGAAGAACGACAGAATGCAATAGAGAAATGTCTCCGCGAAAAAGGAAAAGTCAGAGTCAAAGAATTAAGTGAGATGTTTCAGGTTACGGAGGACTGTATCCGCAAGGATCTCAAGATCCTTGAAAATGCAGGCAGATTAAAGAGGACTTACGGCGGAGCGATCCTGTCACAGGAGTATCCTCTGGAGAGAAACGTAGTAGACAGGCGTATGTACAATCTTGATAAGAAGAAAGTGATTGCTGCGAAAGCCTTCAAGCTGATCAAAAATAACGAAACGATCTTTCTGGATGTTTCAACTACAAATATAGAGCTGGCAAGACTTATCGCTTCGTCGGGCATGCATGTTGTGGTTGTCAGCAATATGATCGATATCCTGCAGATCCTTGCTGCGAATCCGTCCATAACGGCCATAGGCACAGGGGGAACTATGTACCGTTCGGTGAATGGATTTATGGGAGCTGCGGCCATTGAGGTGATCAAGCAGTACAGCTTTGACCGGGCCTTTTTGGGAAGCTGTGGCGTGGATATGACAGATCTTGCAGTCACCACATCCGGAGTGGAGGATGGGCTGACCAAGAAGGCGGCAGTTCAGAGCAGCAGACATAAATATGTGGTTATGGAGAGAGAGAAGTTTTATTTTAACGAATCTTATAAATATACACATTTTGATGATATCAGCGGGATCATTACCGATGAATTTCCGGATGATACCATTGTGAATACATTGAGGAATGCCGGAGTGAAATTACTCTGAGCAGACAGTAACAAAGGGGGATTTTTACATGAAAGACTATATTCTGGAAACCTGTGTGGATTCTGTGGAATCCGCCATGCAGCAGCCGAGGGTGGTGCGGATAGATTGGAGCTTTGCAGCAATCTGATCATCGGGGGGACAACTCCCGGCCCATGGCTTTTTGAGGAAATAAGGAAGCGTTCAGATATCAGGATCCATGCGTTGATCCGTCCGCGGTTTGGAGATTTCTGTTATACAGATGCGGAATTTTCCATGATAAGGAATGCGGTAAAGGATTTCCGCAAAATGGGAGCGGAGGGTGTTGTGGTAGGTATCCTGAAACCGGATGGCACCTTGAATATGGAACAGATGAAAGAACTGATGGATGCTGCGGGAGATATGTCTGTTACGCTGCACAGGGCTTTTGATGTGTGTGCAGATCCGATCGAGGCTATGGAACAGGCGATCTCGCTGGGAATCGATACTATCCTTACCTCCGGACAGAAGAATACCTGCCTTCAGGGCGCGGAGCTTCTGAAGGAACTGGAAACCAGGAGCCGGGGGCGTATTACCATCCAGGCGGGGAGTGGCGTCGGTGCGGAAGTGATCCGCCAGCTTTATCCCCTTACCGGATCAAGGCTTATCATATGAGCGGCAAGGTTGTAACGGACAGTGCGATGCAGTTTCGCAAGGAAGGTGTCAATATGGGACTTCCGACATTCAGTGAATATGAGATATGGCGTACAGATATTGAAAATGTTCGTGCTGCAAAGAAAGTTCTGGAGGAATTATAATGGCTGAGGGGAAGATTTTTTCTGAAAGGAAACCGTGATCGGATCGAAAAAAAATATCGGGAGCAGGTGATGGGGTTACCGCAGGCTTTTGCGGATATTGATAAAAAGCTTGCAGAATGCACAGACGAAGTGGCTCTGGCGTGCAAATATTTATATGCGTTCATGCCGTACAGTGATATCGGAAATTACGCATTTGAAGTATTTCTGGATTATGCGGAAAATGGCGTACATTTGTGGAAGGAAAACTCCGGGGTGCAGAGCTGCCGGAAGAGATCTTTTTGAATTATGTGCTGTTTCACAGAGTGAATGAGGAGGAGATCGCACCCTGCCGTACATTTTTCCGCAGGGAGATCGGAGAGAGAACTGAGGGAATGAGCTTCAGAGAAGCTGCCCTGGAGGTGAACTACTGGTGTGCACAGGAGGCTACCTATCATTGTACAGATGATCGTACCCTGTCTGCACTTGCCGTATACCGCAGAGGAAACGGAAGATGCGGAGAGGAATCTGTATTTACCGTTAATGCACTGAGAAGTGTTGGTGTACCTGCCGTCAGGTATATGCACCAAAGTGGTCTCATTGTGATGACAATCATGCCTGGGTGGAAATCTGGTGTGATGGAAGCTGGTATTTTCTGGGAGCCTGTGAGCCGGAGGAGATCCTGAATAAGGGATGGTTTACCAATGCTTCCTCAAGAGCTATGATGGTCCATTCAAGAGTTTTTGATACCATGATCCCGGAGGGAGAAGTGATCGGCAAAGATGGTATGGTGACTATGCTCAACGAGCTGAAACGATATGCGCTGACAAAAGAGATCACTGTGTCCGTAAAGGATTCACATGGAAAACCGGCAGAAGGTGCAGAAGTTTCTTTTGAGGTGCTGAATTATTCAGAATATGCCCCGATCGCAGAACTGAAAACCGACAGTCTGGGAAAAGTCTGCCTGACAACAGGGCTTGGAAGTATCCATATTTCTGCAAGGATGTATGCAGATGGAGAATGGCTGCATGCAGAAAACAGCATGGATACAAAAACAGAGGACTGCTGCGAGATCTGTCTGATGCCCGTGGGAAAGGAAAATGGTATTTTTTATGAGGAGTGGGCAGAGAACGATATGATCGCACCTCATGATGCGCCTGTAAATAAAGATATGCCGACACCGGAGCAGAAGGAAAGAGGCAGCAGACGTCTGGCAGAGGCAAACGCTTACAGGGAACAGAAGGTAAGAAACCTGAGCAATCCGGAGTGCCGGAAATTCCTGGAAAAAGAAACCGGAGATTCTTCAATGAGAAAAAAACTCCTTGAAGTCCTCACAGAGAAAGACAGAACAGACTGCATCAGCCAGGTTCTGGAGGAGCATCTGAAATTTGCATTACCGTATGAAAAAAACATGGATGCAGATATTTTTGTACCATATGTACTGAACCCGAGAGTTGACGATGAAGTTTTGCAGAAATACAGAAAAGCGATCCTTGAGCAGCTGTCGGAAGAAGAGAAAAATATGCTGCAAAAGGAGCCGGCAAAGATCTGGAAATGGATTGAGGATAAGATCATTTCCAGCCCGGAGAAAGAACGCAGTAGTGTGATCACCACGCCGTCCGGATGTCTGAAAACGGGAACAGGAAGCCTTCTGTCAAAGAAGATCCTTTTTGTGGCAATGGCGAGAACACTGGGAATTCCGGCACGCCTGAACCCTCATGACCGTTCCATGGAGTATATGAAAAACGGAAAATTCATCCCGGTATCTGCGGAAACGGAGAAAAACGCATCGATCCTTCTGAAGGCAAGTGAGGATACACAGTGGAAATATTTCCAGAACTGGAGCATCGCAAAACTGGAAGCCGGAAAATACAGCACACTGAAGCTGGAAGCCGAAAATTTCAGAGATCAGATGATGAAGCTGCCACTGGAAGCGGGAAATTACAGGATCCTTACCTCAAACAGACTGCCAAATGGAAATATATTTGCGGCGGAGTATTATTTTGAGGTTCAGATCGGAGAAATGAAGAGGGTGGAGCTGGCATTTCGGAATGCAAACTTGGAAGACATGCTGGAGAATATTTCCATACCGGAATTTACTCTCAGAAAAGAGGATGGGAGCACCGTGAAGGCGTCAGAACTGACGGCAGATGGGAAGCATATCCTGGCGTTTCTGGAAGAGGAGAAAGAACCGACGGAGCATATCTTAAATGAGATGATGGAGCAGGAGGAAGCTTTTTCCCGATATGCGACGAGAATCATTTTTGTAGTAAAAAGCAAAAAAGCGCTGGAGACACCTACCCTTTCGAGAGCACTGGGCAAGCTTGGAAATGTCCAGATCTTATATGATGATTTTTCAGAGATCATCAATACACTGGGAAGAAGAATGTACGTAGATCCGGATAAGCTTCCGCTGATCATTGTGACAAACAAAAGCCTGAATGGGATTTATGCAACCAGTGGATACAATGTGGGAACCGGAGATATGCTGTTGAGACTGATGTGACAGATATATCGGATATATACAGAAGGAACACAGACCGTATCATCGACTGTGTCGGTGACGGTCTGTGCCCCTGCAAAAGCTGTGAAATTATTGCAGTGGTTCAGATGTTCAGAATATGAAGGCAGATCGGAATGAGAATACCTGTTGTGATTCCCGAAACTGTCGTAATAAAAGTTGTTTTGCACTACTTACCATCAGAAAAGAGGTTACGCACAGAATCCCGGTAAATGCATTCCGGCTTCAGGCGGATCGTCCTTGGAAAATCGCAGTAGTCTCCGTTCAGTCTGCGAAGCAGCAGATCACAGGCCTGCTCTGCCAGACCTGCCAGCGGCTGACGGACAGCGGTCAGCTGAGGAGAAAGCAGCATGGACAGTTCAAAATCATCAAAGGAGACAACAGACAGGTCTTCCGGGATACGGATGCCAAGGCTGTAGATCGCTTCATAAATACCGAGGCATAGTGTATAGTTCGCAGAAAATACGGCAGTCGGACGTTCCGGAAGATTCCATAATTTCTGCATTGCCTGATATCCAAAGTCGTTTGCGTAATTTTCAGCGATGATATAATCGGGGTTAACAGGAATATTGTAATCTTCCAGTGCCCGGAGATATCCTTTTTTTCGTTCGCATGCGGTATAGGATGCAGGAGGACCGGTGACAAGGGCGATCTTCTGATGCCCCATTTTTATCAGATGCTCCACGATCTCATAGGCCCCGGAGGTACAGCTGGTCTGTACACAGTCTGTACGGTGGAAATGACTATGCTCTTCCAGCTCCACAACAGGGATCCTGGTATGTTCCACGGCGGAACAGATGTCTTTGCTCAGACAGAAAGAAGAAATGATAAGACCGTCGATCCCTGAGCGGAGCATATGGGGGATAAATTTATTGACATGATCATTATATTTGTCACCGCTCATAAATGTGAGAGAATAACCGTGAGCGCGCATGGTGTTTTCTATTTTGCTCAGAAGAAAAGCATTATGCGGATTATTGGGAGGACCGGATATCAGACCGATACGGTAAGTCTTGGAGGAACGAAGTCCCCGGGCCGTGTTTCGTGGAACGTAATTCAGTTTCCGGATCGCTTCGTCGATCTGTTTTTTATTTTGCGGCCGTACAGTTCCGCCGTTGATATATTTTGAAATGGTGGCCAGTGCCAGGCCGGTTTCTTTGGCAATGTCCTTGATGGTTGCACTCATAAATCAATCCTTTCCGGATGTTGCACTGTTGTGCCCGGACAGGTCTTTTACAGAGAGTCGCGGGTGGAATACAACATCCAGCATGTCTATTTTTGGAAAATCCGTATAGTCTCCATGGATCCTTTTTAAAAGTAATTCCACAGCATGTTTCCCTATGTTTGTCAGATCCTGTGAGACACAGGTCATAGTCGCACTCATGGTCTTGAAAAGCGGATCATCATCAAAGCACACAAAGGAAATATCCTGAGGAACGGAAATCCGTGCCTGGCTGGCAGCGCTTAAACCACCCATTGCGGAGAGATAGCAGTCAAAAAAAACAGCAGTAGGGGGATCGGAAGAATCAATAAGCTTCTGGAAATGCAGGTTGCTCTGGGTGATGGTTTCTGCAGTGGAACCAAAAGAAACAGGGGGAAAAGAATCCTGCTGTTTCAGAAGGTCAATGCCATTTTTCTGGTATACATCCACAAAGCCCTGAATCCGCTGCTCGATCGTGTAGGCGTCCAGATACTGTTCCATGATCCAGACCTTTGTGTGGCCTTTTTCCAAAAGGTGCTCTGCCAGCAGTGCACCGCCTTTGTAATTATCAGAAATAACACAGTCTACAGGAAAATGTCTCATGGAAGCAGGAATCTGATCGAGCATCACAACCGGTATGCTGGCATTCTGTAAAAGCTGGTACAGATCATCATGCCAGCAGGATGGGAGCATGATAACTCCGTCAAAGTGCTGGGAGATAATATCCTGTATCGTATCGATCTCCTTCTGATGTTCAAAAAAGAAAGAACAGACAATAACTGTATAACCATGATCCGTGAAATGCTTGATAATGGAATTGACAAGCTCGCCCCAGAAATAATTACCAAGATCTGAGATCAGGATACCGATGGTATGTGTGTTTTTGGCACGGAGAAGCTGGGCATTCCGGTTTGGGGTATATCCAAGCTCCTGAATTGCCTTTTCTATAATGATACGATTTTCTTCCCGTATTTTTTTGTGGTTTATATATTTTGAGATCGTTGCGGTGGACAGGCCTGTCGCACGGGCGATATCATTGATCGTAACGTTCATGTAAAACCTCCGGTTCTGATACATTTACAGATAATAGAGTATTCTCATATTATATCATGAAAAAGAAAACGCCTCAACACATAAGGCATTTTTTACACATAAACTATCAGAAAAAACGAGTATATTGTACAGAAAATTGATAAAAATGAAACGTTTAACAAAACCTGATACGAAAAAATACACAAAAACAAGATGGAATAATTGTAAAAAATAGGAAAAATGATTTTTAACCCATGATTTTACTTGGAAAACTGCTTCGGATGCGGTAAGATAGTCTTAACAAAAAACGAAACGTTTTACACAACAAGAAAATCAGCTATACGAAACAAGGAGAAGGTTATGGCAGACACAAAGCAGCAGTGTATAAAGATGCCAAATACGGATTATTCATCCATTGGGGACTTTATTCCATCCTTGCAGGAGAATGGAAAGATCCGAAGACCGGCGAGTCACCAAGACAGACCGTATTGCAGAGTGGATCGAGAACAATCTCAACATTGACAAGGAAGATTACAGAAAGCTGAAAGATGAGTTCCATCCGGACAAATTTGACGCGGACATGTTTGTGAAAAGAGCGAAAGAGCAGTGGGGTGTTAAATATATCGTTCTTACTTCCAAGCATCACGAGGGATTCGCAATGTACGATTCCAAGGTCAGTGATTTTAATGTAGTGAAGGCTGCAGGAAGAGATATCTTAAGAGAGCTTTCCGATGCTTGTAAGAAATATGACATGACTATGGGTATCTATTATTCACAGGCTCAGGACTGGGATGATGACAATGCCTATAAGAAGGATTACGAAGACAAGAACGAGTGGAAGCCGGAATTCCGTACATACTTCGATGAGAAATGCAAGCCGCAGTTAAAAGAGCTTCTTGAGAATTACGATAATATTTCCCTGATCTGGTTTGATACTCCGATGGGAATGACCGCAGACGAGGCTCAGGAATTAAGAGACTGGGTTAAGGGTATTAAGCCTGACTGCATCATCAGCGGACGTATCGGACACCAGAAGGGCGATTACATGACCACCGGTGATAACTTTATCCCACGTCTTCCATACGACGGTGACTGGGAAGTACCGGCAACTGTAAATGACACATGGGGTTACAATAAATACGATACAAACTGGAAGAATCCGGATGATATCCTGAACCTTCTTCTCAAGATCGTCGGCAGAGGCGGAAATTACCTGCTGAACGTAGGACCAATGGCAGACGGAACTGTTCCGGAAGCTTGTGTCGAGGTTATGAATGAGGTTGGTAAATACGTGACTGAGAATGCGGAAGCAATTTACGGAACCAAGAATGTTGGTATCTATCCGTATGAGATTCCGAGCATTGAATTTACCAAGAGACCACATAAACTTATGTACATGTACTTGCACCGAGATATCGTGTAGAGCTGCTGAACATCGGCAACCAGTTAAAAGGTGCATATGTGGTAAGCACAGGAGAGAAACTTCCATGCCGCGCATTAAAGTGCTGCGAAGGAAACTCCATGGTAGAGGTTGAACTTCCGGAGAAACTTCAGGGAGCAAAGAACTACTGTGTATGCCTGGAGCTTGAGGAAGAGGAGCCGATCTTTGAGGCGATCATCGATTAACTTAAGAGCATCAATGGGTAAACTATATAAATAAAATCATATTAAGGGAGGATTTATTCATGAAGAAACGAATGAAAAAAGTTGCAACACTGTGTCTCGCCGGTGTAACAGCAATGTCTACAGTAGGCGTAACAGGAAGCGCTGTATTTGCAAAGGGTGACACAAACTACGACGTAGAGAGTATGGATTTTGAAAACGTTGAGCTTCGTGTAGCATTCAGATTTAACAACGGATCTGACACAGACGGACAGGCTAAATGGTATTACAAAGCACTTGAAGAGTTCAATAAAGAGAACGAAGGAAAGATCCATGTAACAGATGAGAGTATTTCTACAGAGTCTGATTACGAAGAGAAGCTTACAACAGATTTTGCTTCCGGTAATGTACCGAACGCATTCCTTCAGTATGGCGGAAGCCGTACAAGAGAGTATGTAGATGCAGGATATATACTGGATCTGACACCATACTTCGAGCAGTATCCGGAATGGAAAGAGGGAGTTCAGGATTTTGCATGGGAGACAACACAGTTTGACGGCATTGAAGGAACCTATGGTATTCCGTGGTCCGCTTATCAGCTCTGCCTCTACTACAACAAAGATTACCTTGATCAGGTTGGCGTAGATGTTCCGGAGTCTGGGATGATCTTGTTGATGCCTGCGCAAAATTAAAAGAAGCAGGAATCCAGCCATTCAACTACTCTGACAAAGATAACTATCACTTCGAGCATCTGATGAGTGCTCTTGCTCTGAAAGCTTACGGAACAAGCATCGCAGATGATCTTGCAAGCGACAAAGAAGCTTACAACGGCGAGAAGATGGTTGCAATCTATCAGAAGATGAAAGATATGATCGATGCAGGATACTGGGGAGACGGAATCCTCAGCACAGACTTCAACACAGAGAGAAATATGTTCGAGGCAGGAAAAGCTGCATTCACAGTTGACGGAACATGGAACTGCGGTAACTTCCAGAATGACTCCGATACAACTCTCTTCGATGCTCAGAAGATTGGTGTTACAAGAATTCCTTATATCGACGAAGCAAACAAGACTGTAGAGATGGGTGGCGGTTCTGATACATACTACATCACTACATTAAACAAGAGTGATGAGGAAATCGCAGCAACTGTTAAATTCATCAAATATCTTACAAGTGTAGATCCATCAACGAAATGTGCAAATCCAGCCCGACAACATATGCTGAGAAGGTTACAATCGATACAGGTAACTATCTGCTTGACGATGTAAATGCGATCATGGCTGAGAATACAGAGTCTAAACTTGAGATTCCTACATATGACAGCAACACAGCAGCTATGGACACAATCCGTAATTCTCTTCAGGCATTAGCGACAGGCGCAAGTGCACAGGAAGTTGGAGACGATATCGTTGACAAAATGTCTGCTTACGAATAAAGAGAATTTTGACTGAACGCATGATGTGTGGATAAGAGAAACAGGGGGAAGCATCATCTGCTTCCCCTTGTTTATTACGGAGGTATACATATGGCAGGTAAATCTGTACCAATGGTAAAACAGAAGCTGGACAAAAAAGATCTTGCGCTTTCTTTAGCGTTCCTTCTTCCGGCAATTTTAATAACTGTTATTTTTGTCATCTACTGTTTTTGATACCGTAGGCTTATCATTCCGTAAATGGAACGGTATGTTTGGCGCGGTAAAGCAATGGGTAGGTCTTGAGAACTATCAGAAGATTTTTTCAGATAAGTTGTTCTGGAATGCAATGCTCAACAGTGTGTACTTTATGATCGGTGGTTTCGTTATCCTGATGCCGCTTTCATTTGGTCTCGCAATGCTGGTAACTGCAAAGATTAAGGGAACAGGATTCTTCAGAACCTGTTACTTCCTTCCGAATATGTTAGGAACAACAGCAGTAGCCTGATGTGGACATTTATGTTAAATCCGAACTTTGGTATCTTTAATACCATTGAAAATATTTTCGGCCTTCATGGTACGATCCTGATGTGCTGACGATAAAGACTGTAAACGTCTGGATCGTTATCCTGGTAAATGAGTGGATGTATGCCGGATATAACATGCTGATATTTGCAGCGGGTCTGGTAGCGATCCCGGATGAGTTAAATGAGGCAGCAGCACTGGATGGAGCTACCGGATGGCAGAGAGTTCGTTACATTACCCTGCCTCTGATGAAAAACTCCTTCAAGGTATTCTCTATTTTGTGTATCACAGGATGTCTGAAAGTATTCGATATTATCTGGGCGATGACAAGAGGAGGCCCGAACGATATCAGCTCCACACCTTCAATCATGCTTTATACACAGGGATTCTCCTATAAGCTGTTCGGACGAAGCAGTGCATACGGTGTTATTCTGTTAGTGCTGGGTGTTGCACTGAGTCTTATAACCAATCATTTGTTCCGTGAAGATAAAGATCTTGCAATGTAGGCGGAAGGAGAAGAGACGATATGGAAAAAACAGCTAATAAACAGAAAATGCACGGAGGAAAGATAGCGCTGTACGTTATCGCGATCCTGTGGACAGTTGTTACACTGTTTCCGGTAGTAGTGACCGTAATGGCTTCCTTCAAAACAAACTCAGAGATCTACCTGAACCTGTTGAGCTTACCTAAGAAGCTTATGTTCCAGAACTATATCAGCGCAAACAAAACAGCGGATGCATTGAATACCATCAAGAACTCCCTGGTTGTAGCAACTCTGACAACTGTATTTAATACTGTAGTCGGAATGATGGCAGCATACATCTTATCAAGAAAAGATTACAAATTCCTGAAATGGGTATATGTATTCTTCATGATCGGAGTAATGGTTCCGGTCCACTGTACACTGATCCCGATCAACAACATTGCAACAGCGTTAAACGCAAAGAACAACCTGTTCTTCCTGATCCTGATCTATGTTGCGTTTGGTATGTCCCAGGCGATCTTTCTTTATACAGGATTCATGGATGGAATCTCCAGGAACCTGGATGAGGCGGCGATCATTGATGGATGTAACAACTGGCAGTTGCTGTGGAAGATCCTTTTCCCTGTCTGCAAGCCGATCATCGCAACAGAGGCGATCTTCGTATTCATCTATGGATACAGTGAACTTGTATTCTCCATGATCCTGATGACAGATACCAAATATTTCACAGTTTCACGTGCGATGCTGAACTTCTCTTCCGCGCATACACAGGAGATCGGAAGCCAGTTTGCATATGTAGTAATGTCTGTAATTCCGATGATTATCATTTACATCGTGTTCCATAAACAGATTGAAAAAGGTATGCTTTCCGGAGCTATCAAAGGCTGATGCTTTTAATCTAAACAGGAGGAAAAAATCATGTATCAGTTTGACAGAAAAGAATATGAAAAACGTATGGAGTGGTACCAGGATGCCCGTTTTGGAATGTTTATCCACTGGGGATTATATTCTATCCCTGCAAGAGGCGATGGGTACGAAGTGTAGAGGAAATACCTGAGGAAGAATATCTTCCGTTTATGAAAGAGTTTGATGCAAGAGACTACAACCCGAAGCAGTGGGCAAAAGAGGCCAAGGCTGCAGGTATGAAGTATGTAGTCCTGACAGCGAAGCATCACGACGGCTTCTGCTTATTTGACAGTAAATACACAGACTACAAGGTAACAAACACACCGGCAGGAAGAGACCTGATCAAGGAGTATGTAGAGGCACTTCGTGAGGAAGGCCTTAAGGTTGGAATCTATTTCACACTGCTTGACTGGCATCATCCGGATTATCCGCATTACGGAGACCGTATCCATCCGATGAGAAACCACAAAGAGTGTGGAAATGAGAACCGTGATTTCTCACGTTATACAGAATATCTGTATAATCAGGTAGAAGAGATCTGTACAAACTACGGACAGATCGATATCATCTGGTTTGATTTCTCCTACGATGATATGAGAGGGGAAAAATGGGGTGCAACAAAGCTGATCAACATGGTGCGCAGCTTACAGCCGCAGGTTATCATCGATAACCGTCTGGAAGCCAGCGGAGAGGGAAGAGGATCCCTGTATGAGTGTGATCCGACACCGTACCATGGCGATTTCGTAAGCCCTGAGCAGATCATCCCGCCGGAAGGAATCTGCGATAAGGAAGGCAATCCAATGGTTTGGGAAGCATGCTTTACCATGAACAACAACTGGGGATACTGTGCAAACGACCATTATTACAAACCGGCTTCCATGCTGATCAAGAAGCTGGTAGAGTGTGTTTCTAAGGGTGGAAACATGATCCTGAACGTAGGACCGGATGCTAAAGGTAAATTCCCGAAGGAATCTTCTGCGATCCTGGCTGAGATCGGCCGCTGGATGGATAAGAATCATGACAGTATCTACGGCTGTGTACCGGCTGAAAACATTCCGAAGCCGGATTACGGACGTATCACCAGAAACGGAAATAAATACTATGTGCATATTTATGAGAATACACTGGGACCACTTCCACTTCTGGGATTTGATAAGGATAAGATCGTGAAGGTGCGTGCACTGGATGACGGACATGAGGTGCCGATCTCCAATGCATGGATGCACAGCGATTACCCGGATATCGCATTCGTTGATCTGGGACCTGACCCGGTACTTCCGGACCCGGTAGACTATGTTCTCGAAGTAGAGATGGCTGAGTAAAAAACTAATCAATAATAAAAGAACAACAGGAAAAGCAGGAGATATGCGAATCTCAGTTATCCGGTTGTTCTTTTTTACCATAAGGAGAAGGGAAAAGATTATGATCATTTATACAGGAAAAGATTACTATGACGTAAGTAGAAAAGCGGCAAACATCATGTCTGCACAGATCATCATGAAGCCAAATGCTGTTCTCGGACTTGCTACAGGCTCCACACCGGTGGGAATGTACAAGCAGCTGATCGAGTGGTATAAAAAAGGAGATCTGGACTTTTCACAGATCACATCCGTAAATCTTGATGAATACAAAGGACTTTCCGGAGATAACGATCAGAGCTATCGCTATTTTATGAACACAAATCTGTTTGATCATGTAAATATCGATAAGACAAGAACTTATGTGCCAAACGGACTGGAAGAGGACAGTGAGAAAGCCTGTGCGGATTACAATGAAATCATCCGCAGCGTGGGTGGAATCGACATGCAGCTGCTTGGAATCGGCGGAAACGGTCATATCGGATTCAATGAGCCGGGAGCAGCTTTTGAAAAAGAGACTCACTGCGTAGACCTTACAGAGAGCACCATCAAGGCAAATGCAAGATTCTTTGAGACCATGGATGATGTGCCGAAACAGGCGTATACCATGGGTATCAAAAACATCATGACTGCAAAGAAGATCCTTCTGGTCGCTACCGGAGAGGCAAAGGCAGAGGCTCTTTACAAATCTCTCTACGGACCGATCACGCCCAACGTGCCGGCATCTATCCTGCAGCTCCACCCGGATGTGACGGTAGTGGCCGATGAAGGCGCTTTAAAGCTGATCCGTGAGAAGGGGCTGCTGTAAGAGATACAGAGGAAATTTCCGCGAATTAAATGAACGCAGATCATGGATATCCGTTTGAGCTAGGCGGATATCAGCGATCACTCATGGGATTTTTCTGATTTGGTTAAAAAAGAAAGCTTCGATTCAACTCTCATCGATGAGCGATGTGCTCAGAGAGTGGATCGAAGCTTTTTGTGCTTTCGGGACGTAAACCTGCAGGCGGCTGCAAACAGGTCGGTGGGTCGGACATTTGCATTCTCAGACTTTTTTCAACGTTTTGTGATAAACCATGACAGAAACGATGGCAGTAAACACCTCTGTGATCCAGAATGCGTTCCACACGCCATCAGGACCCATAAAACGGGACAGAAGATATGCGGTGGGCATGATAACGACCACGTAGCGGAAAAGAGAAATAACAAGGGACTGGGCACCTTTTCCAAGGCCTTCCAGGCACCGGAGGCAGTAACGGATACAGCGGAAACCAGGAAACCGGCGCTGATGATCTTCAGGGCTCTGGAGCCTGCGGCAATGGTTTCGGGGTAGTTGTGAAAAGTCCCATAAGCTGTCCGGATGCCAGGAGACAGATAACGGTTCCAAAGAGCATGATCACACAGCTGGACTCCAGGGTCAGCCGGAAGATTTTTTTCACACGCTTCATTTCACGGGCACCGAAGTTATAACCGATCAGCGGGCGCATTCCCTGGATGATTCCGTTGGCCGGGAGATACAGGAAGGTCTGCAATTTATAATAAATGCCAAGGATCACCACATAGCTGTCCGAGTAAGCGGCCAGCACGGAGTTCAGAAAAGAGATCAGGAACGATGGCAGTGCCAGGTTCAGGATCGCTGGAACACCGATGGCATACAGGCTCAGATCCGTTTCTTTGCTTGTTTTCAGGGCTTTGGGCGTTACATGTACAGGAATAGTTTTCAGGATATAAAAGACCATATAGACCGCAATGGTGAGCATCTGGCCGATGCCAGTAGCCAGAGCTGCGCCCCGGATACCCAGCTTCGGAAAAAAACCGATTCCCCAGATCAGGAACGGATCCAGGATGATGTTGCTGGTACATCCCACCAGCAGGGCGATCATAGATACTTTCATCCGTCCTACAGCCTGGAAAAGTTTTTCGAAGAAAAGGCTGATGGCAATTACTGTGGAAAACAGGAAAACGATGGTAGAATACTCCAGCCCCATCCGGATCACGGTTTCATCCTGGGTATACATCTGAAGGAATACGGGCATAACAGCGATGCTGATCACAGTCATCAGGATTCCATGGATCACAGACAGAAAAAATCCGTGGGTTGCGGCGGTGTCTGCCATTTTTTTGTCCCCTGCGCCAAGGTGATAGGAAACTCTGGCGTTGATTCCGATCCCGAAGCCGATGGCAACGGCGTTGATCATGTTCTGGACCGGATAGACAAGGGACAGGGCGGTCATGGCCTGCTCGCTGATCTGTGCCACGAAGAAGCTGTCCACAATGTTGTATAGTGAGTTTACAAGCATGGAAAAGACCATAGGCAGCGCCATGGACGCCAGCAGCGGGCCGACAGGCTTCTCCTTCATAAATGTGTCGTTCATGAAAAATCCTCCTTTATATCAGAATTCACAATGTAGATCATGGGAAAAAGGTGTGCTTTTTGTGCATAATAAAAGCCACACAATCTGTCTTACTGGTGAAGGCAGATTGTGTGGCGAAAAAAGTCGGAACTGAAAAATCCACACGTTGTTTTAGCGTTTTCACCTTAACAAAAAACAGTGCTGATGTCAAGACTGCACGCAGGAGAAACACCATAAAAAGCTGCAAAAAGAAAGGCTTGATATAAACATCGGAGAGGATTGGCAACGTTAGGCAGGTGCGTGCGGATACGGGCAATATCAGCCTTGAAAAGGTCGTTCTGGCAATATGCACAAAACCTGTCGAACTATGGTGGATAAGTGAAAAACTTTCCAAAAAGTTTTCCACATGACAAAAATCCGCAAATCCGCTAATAATCAAGTTATGCACAAATTTATCCACATTATCCACAAGGATAACCATGTGGATGAGCTGATTTACATAAATAAATTTAAACATATGTTTTGTGTAAAATGATAAAATTGTAAAAAGTGGGAAAAAAGTTCTTAAAACTATTGACATTTTTAAATTCTAAATATCATAAAATTTATTGCAAAAAAAGACATAATATAAAAGAATAAAAACAAATAATCAGATAATAGTGAGTAAATTCTTGAAAAACTAATCTATTTAAAAGGGGGATTATCGGATGTATGGAAATGAGGATAAAAAAGAACAGTGCCCAGTTAAAACGGTCACTGCAAGGTGTTGAAAAGTTATTTTCAGATGTGGATAAGTGTGGATAACCCAAAAATCCTCCGCAGAACCGGAAAGATCTGCGGAGGATTTTTTTAACTGTTTTGTTTCATACGCTTGATCACCTTCAGACGTGTAAACTCTTCGCGCTCTTTTTCCTCCAGAGCATTAGTGATATCTCTGGTGAGGGTTTCATATCTGGGGATGGTGATGTTTTTCAGCGCATTGGCACGCTTCTGGGTTTTCTTGATGTTGGTAGCAAGACGGATGGCGGCGTTTTCGATCATGGAGAGCTGGATGGACAGCTCCTTTACACGCTCGAAGGCTGCCTTGGCCTCGTCCAGGGACAGCTTGGTGCTGTAGTAGGCGTAGGTCGGCGTGTTGCTTGCTTTTTTGTCATATTCCACAAGAGGGATCTCGGTTCCCATAACGCTTCTGGTTTTGATTCGGATGGAATCTTCCACAGGAACGGTATGAGAGATCTGGTCTACGAAAGCGATTCCAATTTCCATATTTGCCTTCTGAAGCGCCGCGTAAGCGGTACGGAAGGTCTCATCGATCTGGGACTGAATGTCCTTTGCCTGATCAATCAGCTCCATCATTTCACGGATCAGGATATTACGCTTTTTGTCCATAAGCTCATAGCCCTGTTTGGAAAGAGCCAGAGAGTTTTTTGCAAGTATAAGATTTCCCTTGGTAGGAAAGGTATTCGGATCCATAAAATCACCTCACTAACGGACGGTTTCTCTGTAATACTGATCCAGAACTTTGGTATCGATACGGTCGAGCTCTTCTCTTGGAAGAAGACCAAGAAGCTCCCAGCCCTTATCCAGAGTTTCGATGATGCTTCGATTCTCTGTTTCTGACTGTCCTACAAACTCTGCCTCGAAGGCTTTTCCGAATACAAGGTATTGCTTATCCAGCGGAGAAAGCTCATCCTCACCGATAACGGATGCCAGAGCTCTTGCGTCGCCTACCTTTGCGTAGCAGGAGAAGAGCTGGTTGGCAACATCCTGATGATCGGCACGTGTGAAGCCTTCACCGATACCGTCCTTCATCAGACGGGACAGGGATGGCAGAACATTGATCGGCGGATAGATCGCCTGACCGTGAAGCTGGCGGTCCAGTACGATCTGGCCTTCTGTGATATATCCGGTAAGGTCTGGGATCGGGTGTGTGATGTCGTCGTTTGGCATGGTCAGGATCGGGATCTGGGTTACAGAACCGGTGCCGCCACGGACGATTCCCGCACGCTCGTAAAGAGTTGCAAGCTCACTGTACAGATATCCGGGATAACCTTTTCGGGAAGGAATTTCACCTTTGGAGGAGGAAACCTCTCGCATGGCCTCGCAGAAGGAGGTGATATCTGTAAGGATTACCAGGATGTGCATGCCTTTTTCAAAAGCAAGATACTCAGCGGCAGTGAGGGCGATCTTCGGTGTCAGAAGACGCTCTACAACCGGATCGTTTGCAAGGTTCAAAAACATCACAACGTGATCGGAGGCACCGCTTTCCTCAAAGGTTCTGCGGAAGAATTCGGCTACGTCATATTTGACGCCCATTGCCGCAAAAACAATGGCGAATTTTTCATCGGAATCTGCTCCCAGGGAAGCCTGCTGAACGATCTGTGCAGCCAGCTTATCATGTGGAAGACCGTTACCGGAAAAGATCGGCAGCTTCTGGCCGCGGATCAGTGTGGTCAGTCCGTCGATAGCGGAGATACCGGTGTTGATATAGTTTCGTGGATATTCACGGGTTACCGGATTCAGCGGAAGCCCGTTAATGTTCAGGCTGACTTCCGGTGTGATCTCGCCAAGCCCGTCAATGGGCTGGCCGATACCGTTAAAGGTACGTCCCAGGATCTCAGGGGAAAGCCCGATCTCCATAGGATGTCCGGTAAGACGTGTGTGTGTATTGCCGAGGGACATATTGTCAGTTCCCTCAAAAACCTGGATAACGGCCTTGTCCTCATAGATTTCCACGATACGGCCGATCTTCTGAGTGCCGTCCTCCATGTGGAATTCCACGATCTCCTCGTAAGATGCATTTTTTACACCCTCAAGGACAACAAGAGGGCCGTTTATTTCACTCAGGCCAAGATATTCGATTGCCATAAACTGATCCCTCCTTTAACCGTTTCTTTCCAGTACATTGTCGTAGAAGCGGTCGATATCTTTATGATATTCATCAAAACGCTCCGGCTCTTTATTTGGAACCTCGTATTTGATGGCGATGATACGTTCAAAGATCTTATCCTCCTTCAGCACGGAAACCGGCATGCCACGGTTTACAAGGGCACGGCATTTTTCGTAGAGATAGAGGATGGTTTCCATCATCAGGAACTGCTTTTCCATAGGAACACTGGTGTCCTCCTGGTGAAAAGCGTTCTGCTGCAGGAAGCCCAGACGGATAACCCTGGCGATCTCCAGCGTCAGCTTCTGATCATCCGGAAGAACATCGCTTCCGATCAGCTTGACGATCTCCATAAGAGAGCTTTCCTGGTTGAGGATAGCCATGATCTGGTTTCTGTCATAAACGAATTTCGGGGAGACATGCTCTCTGTACCAGGGAGTCAGGTCCTCCAGATATTCGCTGTAGCTGGTCAGCCATTGGATGGCAGGAAAGTGACGGGCATAGGCAAGAGCCTTGTCCAGTCCCCAGAAACAGCGGACAAAACGTTTGGTATTCTGTGTGACCGGCTCGGAGAAATCACCGCCCTGAGGGGAAACTGCACCGATAATGGATACGGAACCTTCTGTTCCGTTCAGGTTCTGCATCATTCCCGCGCGCTCATAGAAGGCGGAAAGCTTACTTGCCAGATACGCAGGGAAGCCTTCCTCTGCAGGCATCTCCTCCAGACGTCCGGAAAGCTCACGGAGAGCCTCGGCCCATCGGGATGTGGAGTCTGCCATGATTGCTACGTCATAACCCATATCACGGTAATATTCCGCAAGTGTAACACCTGTGTAGATGGAAGCCTCACGGGCTGCAACCGGCATGTTGGAAGTGTTGGCGATCAGTGTGGTACGGTCCATCATCAGGTTTCCGGATTTCGGGTCGATCAGCTTGCTGAAGTCCTCAAGAACCTGTGTCATTTCGTTTCCGCGCTCGCCACAGCCGATGTAGATGATGATATCTGCGTCAGACCACTTGGCGATCTGGTGCTGTGTCATGGTTTTTCCTGTTCCGAATCCGCCTGGAACTGCAGCAGTGCCTCCCTTGGCAATAGGGAAAAGAGTATCCAGGATTCGCTGTCCAGTAAGGAGCGGAACGCTGGCCGGGAAACGCTTGTAGGTCGGACGTGGAACACGGATCGGCCATTTCTGGGCAAGTGCCAGTTCTTTTTCAGTTCCGTCATCAAGGCGGATGGTAACAATGGGCTCCAGAACGGTATAGGCACCGTCAGGAGCTGCATGGATAACGGTTCCGTGTGTGATCGTGGGCGGAACCATGGATTTGTGAAGGATGGAGGCGGTTTCCTGTGTCTCGGCAATAACCGTGCCTGCACCGATGACGTCACCTTCCTTTACGGTAATGTGGGTTTCCCATTTTTTTTCTGTGTCAAGAGAGTCAACGCTGACACCACGGGAAATATATTTTCCAGAGCCTGGGCAATCTCTGCCAGAGGTCTCTGGATACCATCAAAAATATTGTGGATGATTCCCGGACCAAGGAGAACGGAAATGGCGTCTCCTGTTCCGATAACAGTTTCTCCGGGTTTCAGTCCTGTAGTTTCCTCAAAAACCTGTATGGTCGTCATATGTTTCTTGAGACCGATAACTTCTCCAACCAGTTTTTCGGGGCCTACATAGACCATCTCGGAGATCTTGAAGCCGGTGTCGCCCTTGAGGTAGATAACAGGACCGTTAACACCGTAGATAATACCTGTTTTACTCATGTGCTGGACCTCCGTCAAATTTGAATTCTCTGTAAGCTGCCTGATAGCCTTCCTCAAAGGAATTGTCGATGAGGATATTTTTTTCAGGGATTATCGCCTTGATTCCGCCGATAAAGGATTCATCGGAAAGCTTCAGCGGGAAACCGGTCTTTACAGTGAGAGACTTCAGACGGGGTTCATCTTCTTTTGAAAGATAGATCTGGATCTCATCGTGTTCCGCGAAGCAGACAGCTTCCTCGATCTTTGTACAAAGATATTCTTCATAGCGGGGAGATTCCATGAATTTTAGGATCTGTACCCGAACATCTGCAAAAAGTTTTTCTTTTAAGCGGCTCTGCCTGGCAGTCCAGTTTCGCCGGATGTGAAGCTGCTCTGCGGAAAGTGCCTTGTTGATCTCGCGCTTTGCGTTTGCAATCTCGGCTTTGCGGGAACTGGCAGCATTTCCCAGAGACATTTTTTTATGTTCCTCCAGTGCGGCATCCAGGGCTTCCTTGTGTTCCCGGACATCTTTTTCCGCCTGACGGCGTGCTTCGTCCACGGAGGTGTCATAGAAGTGTTTAAGCTTCTCTTCAATTGTCATAATATCACCTGCCTATAATTTTAATCCGATAGCCTCGTTTACATAAGATGTAATAAAATCAGGTCTGCGGCCGGTACCATGTCTGTCAGGAATTTCAATGATGAGAGGTGTTTTGTGATGAAGCTTGACATCATCAATGATCTCAGGAAACTCCCGGCCGAATTTTTCGGTCAGGAGTATGATTCCGATCTCTTTGTCTGCGATGGTGCGCTCCAGAGCTTCCTTCAGTTCGTCGTGCTCATGAACGATCACACCCTCTACACCAGCCAGTCTCATTCCTGTCAGAGTATCAATATTGTCACTGATCAGATACATTTTCATATCAAAGTTTACCAAGGATCATGAAGGAGATGATCAGTCCATAAAGAGCAACACCTTCGGCAAGACCTACGAAGATAAGAGATTTACCAAGGATGCTCTGATCCTCACTGATCGCTCCAAGTGCTGCGCTTGCCGCACTGGCAACGGCAATACCACCACCGATACAGGAAAGTCCGGTAACAAGTGCTGCTGCGATGTAACCCATACCTGTTGCAAGGCCTGCGTCAGCGCCTGTAGCAGCCTGTACGGAAGCTCCGCCTGCAAATGTTACTGCAATGGCAACAAGCATGATCCCGAAGAAGAAAAAGGCGTTGACACCAAGAGCTGTTTTGTAGCGGCCACGGTTTTTTTCGCCGAGAAGATAGTAACCAAATGGAAGAATGATGCTGAGTATAAGTGCAACTGCGATTGTGATCTGTGTAATGACTGTCATGATGATGACCTCCTTAATATTCGTTTAATTGAATGCCCGGATCAGAATGCGTTCCGACTCTGGCATTTTATTTGTTTTTAGAGCAGAACGGCTCGAATTTCCGTCCGCTGCCCTTGTAAAAACGGCTGAACATTTCGTAATATTCCAGACGGAGTACCTGGATACCTACGATCAGGCCCTCCATAGCGCATACAAACAGGTTTCCGAGAATGATGACGATCCAGTTCGGACTGCCGTTCTCTGCGCCTGCAAGCATAAGTACAACCTCCATCATAGCTGCGTGGCTGACTGCAAAAGCACCGATACGCACGAAGGAGAGTGTATTGGAAAAGTAGCTCAGGATAACCTCGAACAGTTCAAAGATACCCTGTACGATAAACATGCCTTTTTCTTTTGGCATAACCTCGGCTTTTTTTTCTACCAGGTTTGTAAGAGGCTCCTTGAAGAAAATAAGAAGCAGCGGTAAAACAAACATAATGGCAAGGACTGCACCACCCGGAACAGCATGCCCGGATACAAAAAGTCCGATGCAGAGAACTGCGGAGCCATAAAATACAAGTCCTGCCACAGCGTTGGTGTCAAACCAGGTTTTTTCAACGTCATGCATCTTAAAGGAATTGATGATGTTGAAAACCATACACAGGAGGATGATTCCCATGCCGAAGCCGATGGCAACAATAAATACGGTATTCAGTTTTCCGATAAAAGGTATGGTCGTCATACTGTTCACAGGCCGCAGCCACAGAGCAGGTATGACATCCTCAAATCCAAAGATGCTTCCGAACATCAGACCGAAAAATGTGGAAAAGACTCCGGCGCAGCTGATGATTCCGGCAAGATCGATATGCTTTAGTTTGTACAGGAGCAATCCTCCGATAAAAAGCAGGAGTCCCTGTCCTGCATCACCGAACATGGCTCCGAAAATAAAGGAGTAGGTGATGGCGACAAACCAGGTGGGGTCCATCTCACCATAGGCGGGAAGTCCGTACATTTTTACATACATTTCAAAGGGCTTGAAAAGCTTTGGGTTTTTCAGCTTGGTCGGTGGCTGATGGTTCTGGTCGTGCTCCGGCGTATTGGTATCTTCTCCGTCTACCAGGCAGAAGATTTTTTCGTCGGATGAGATTTCGGCTTGAAAGGCTCTGGTGTCGGCTTCTGTCATCCAGCCGCAGAGAATATAGAAATTTTCATGCTTTCCGGTGCAGGCAGCCGCTTTACGGACATCGAAATTTCTGGAAAACTGAAGAAGGGTGTTTCTGGCGGTAACGATGGCTTCTGCCTGATCCGCAAGAAATCTCTGGTATTTCTGTTTCTGTGCTTCCAGATGCTTCAGGGCATCCTCGTATTGTTTGCTTACGCTTGAAAATGCCTGCTGGGCAGTTCCGGTATAATTATCCGGCACAAAGATCTTCTCAAAGTGCATAGAAGAGTAGGCGGCATCGATTTTGTGCGCTTCATGCTTCGGTACGAAGTAAACGCCCCAGACGTATTGGTCATCTTCATCACATTTAAGGAAGATCGTGTTCAGATTGTCGTAAATATATTTCTTGAATTTCTCATAATACTGTTTCTCGATACGTCCGAAATGAAAATGGATATACTTCAGATGAAGTATGGATGAAATATCATAATCAATATTTCGGAAGGGACGTATGATCCGCAGTGACTCTTCCAGAGAGGAACATTTTTCTTCCAGTTCGGACTGTTCCTTCTGGAGCTGATCCGCCTGGGAGCGGATCTCCTTTACTGTGGAAAGTGCTGTTTCAATACCCGGGCTTCTGTTGGAAGTGGACGGAGGAGTTTTCAGCTCCTCATAAATGGTATTGATGGAATTTAAGGCATCTCTGTAAGGGTTGACATCCAGGAAAGGCGTCAGACTTTCTACTGTGGTCAGCTCTGAGAGAGCGTTTTCCAGATGGATCTCGTACTTGCACAGGTAGGTGTTTACAACCCGGTCGATATCTGCCTTGGGACCGGTGATGCTCAGAAAATTCATTTTTTCAATCACGTTGCTACCTCCTGGTTATTAACCGTTGCGTATATAACGCAGGGATTGTTCTGGGTCCACGCCATAGCGCACGCATTCAAGGGCAATGGTCAGACGGTTGACTTCATGTTCTTTGTGATATAAATAGGAATAGATGACTGCTACGGAATAGGGATCCTTGCGTGCTTCCTGTTCCAGTATGCTGCGAAGAATATAGTTATAAAATTCTTCCAGACTGGCGACGGTCAGCTGTTCGTATTTTTTACCATAATAAGTCCCATTGAAGATACGACGGAACTCTTCTGGTGTAGGGGCTTCCACAAGGGTGGTGATCTCCTCTTTGCGGAGCTTGTAGTTCATGGGGACCAGCAGTGCGTAAATAGCAGCCGGTTCCATCTGAAAGCAGCGTTTGGAGCGCTGGATGAACTGCAGGTTCAGCATATCGAATTTTTCACCGTAAGCCCTGGTGATCTGTTTCAGATCGTTACCTTTGAAAAGCTTCTTCCGCACATTCCAGATCTGTGAAAAATACGAAAGGTCAAGTGCCATGCCGAAGTCAAAAAGCGTGGCATTTCCACGTTCATTGACCTGAGACAGCGGAATAAAAAAATCATTTCCCTTCAGTGCCGCAATGAATTCATCCATATTGGTGCAGGCGGCAAGCCTGTCAATGTCCAGCTTGGAATGATGTCTGAAAAAATCGCGGTAGGGAGAAATATCCACGGGATCGGTGTCCCGGTGGTCAAAGAGATTCGTCATGATTTCTTTCAGGACGCGGATCTCATAACGCCTCGAGTAAAGCGACAGGAACGTTCGCTGTTCCTGATTTGCAAAGTGGTAAAGCCTTGAAAAATTCAGGAAGATGGATTTCTTCAGGAGTTTTTCTATCTGTCCGCGGTGAAGATCATTTTCATCGAGACCGGACCAGACATTCTGATATTCAGGAGTCCGTTTCAGGTAGGCTGTTACCTGGGGGACATTGGGAAGCTGAACGATTTCTTCCAGCTGCTCATCTGTCACAAGCCTGCTCTGCATGGCGCGGATCTTGGTGGAGAGTCCGCTGTATGAGAGGACAGAGCCCATTGAATCACTTCCTTTCCCTTCAGGTTTCGGTGATGCCTGTTATTTTCTGAAACAGCTCACTGCAAAGACTTTCGTGATGGGCTTCGTAATAGGCGTCCAGCTGGAAAGCTGGTTTTCGGTTTCTGCACGAAGCTCATTGATCCGGGCGTCTTTCTCACGGGCCAGATCTTCACGGATCTTCTGGATCTCGTCGCTGGTTTCTTTTTCAAGTGAAGCGTCGAATTCCTTCGTCTGTTTTTCTGCTTCTTCCGAGAGAGCCTGTTTCTGTCGCGCAGCGTCCTGCATGATGGCATTGGCTGTAGCTTCGATTTCCGAAAGCTTATTTAGGATTTGTTCCATAGCGCCCTCCTTGTTTGTTTATAGTTTATAATTGATTTTTATATGATACACCTTTTTTATGGTAAAAACAACTAAAAAATTGTTAAATTTTTTTGCAATTATTGAATAAATATGTTCAAAAAGAGACGAAAAAAAGAAATTTGTTTATTAGACGATAATTGAGTTTTGGGAAAAAATGAAAACCGCAAAGGGGCCGTAAAGCCACGGCCCCTCTGCACACCCCTCGGGCTTTTTTTAGGAGTTCTTGGTTGTGGCGGTGTGAGGTTGTTGACTTGTGTATGTATGCTGCGGTGTTGGATGTGTGAGGTTGAGCCGATGTATGTGGATGCGGACGCGAGGCGCGTTGCTGTCGCCTGGTTGAGAGGGTTTGAGTGGATGCGGATGGTGTTGGAAGTGGACGGCGAGGCGCTGTTGCTGTCGCCTGGTTGGTTTGGGTTTGAGAGGATGCGGTGGTGTTGGGGTGGACGGCGAGGCGTTTTTGTGTTGCTTGGTTGAGGATTTTTTTTATTT
>ENA-OPZM01000045-OPZM01000045.1-human-gut-metagenome-genome-assembly--contig:-NODE-45-length-48250-cov-15.358643_pt1 | contig 48250 bp, 50 predicted proteins | sample MGYA00242478_ERZ504493 | MGnify/ENA primary metagenome ERZ504493 (study PRJEB26092, sample SAMD00036227) | human gut metagenome | host: Homo sapiens | study: EMG produced TPA metagenomics assembly of... | reverse complement strand
CTCATCATCACGCCGGCGGCAAGAACGTCTCCCCTGCCCGATCGAGGATGTCATCAAGCGTTGCGAATTCGTCTCTCAGGCGTTGGTGCTTGGCGACAAGCGTCCGTTCATCTCCGCGCTGATCACGCTTGACGAGGAAGCGTTGCGTCCATGGCTGGAAAGCAAGGGTCTCAACCGAGATATGTCGATGGAGGAGGCCTCCAGCAACGCGGCCGTCCGCGCCGAAGTCAGAAGTGGGTCGATCAGGCCAATGAGGGCGTGTCCCGTGCCGAATCCGTGCGTAAGTTCATCATCCTGCCGGAGGAGTTCACACAGGAGAACGGTTTGATGACCGCTTCCATGAAGGTCATCCGTCCGAAGGTGATCAAGCGTTACGCCACCCTGCTGAACACGCAAATGTACACCAAGAAGAAGTGACCATCCAGCACCAATAAGCTTAGAGCATAAGAAAGCCTGCCGCATAAACAGCGGCAGGCTTTATTGTTCCCACCCGGAAAAAATCAGAAGCCCAGCTTCTCAAGCTGCTTGGCTGAGCCGTCAAACGGGCAGCCCAGTGGGCTGACCGTAGGCGAAGTGAGCAGCTTCGCCGCGAAGCGGATCCTAAGCGGCTTAGAAGCCCAGCTTCTCAAGCTGCTTAGGATCCGACTGCCATCTTGGCCACCTTGACATGCAGGTCGAGCTTGGCCTTCTGCCCGACGATGCGGTTGACCGCGGTGCGCAGCTTCTTCTTGACGCGTACCAGATGCTCCGCGTTATGTCCGATGATGATCGGCTTCTGCGAATCACGTTCCACGTAGATCGACACAATCACCTGCGCCTTGCCCGCGTAGGATTCGCCGCTGTCGTTGTCTTCCGGATATTCGATGGAATCCACCACCACGGCGAGCGAATGCGGCAGCTCGTCATCCAATTCCTCCAGGAACGCGCCTCGAATCAGTTCGGCGATGGTGTCTTCCGGACGTTCTTCGGTGATTTGCTCGGCCGGATACATCTGCGGTCCTTCGGGCATGTTCTCCACCAGCACGTTGCGTACTTCGGCGAGATTGTCGTGCTCGAGGGCGCTCACCGGCACAATGTCGGTGAAGTCGGCGAACTCGTTGATTTCGATGAGCTTGTCGATCAAAGCGCTTCGGTCCAATTCGTCGATTTTGGTGACGATGGCGATCAGCGGCACCTTCCATTTGAATGTGCCGTCGTCGCGTTTGACGGCGAAATCAGAACGCAGCCTGCTCAGAATGCGTTTGTCGCCGGGGCCGATTTCCTGGTCGGCGGGCAGCAGGAAGGCGATCGCGTCGACATCGGATAGCGATTCGTCGACGACATCGTTCAGCCGCTGTCCGAGCAGCGTACGCGGACGGTGGATACCGGGGGTATCGACCAGCACGATCTGCGCGTTGTCTGTGGTCAGAATGCCGCGGATGGCCTTACGTGTAGTCTCCGGACGGGATGAGGCGATGGCGATCTGCGTGCCGATAAGCGCGTTGATCAGCGTCGATTTGCCGACGTTCGGACGTCCGACCACCGCGACGAAGCCGGAACGATATGGAACGGGGGCTTCGGCGTCGGAATGCTGGGAAGCCGGTTCGGTCACATCTGCGTCAGTCATGCTTGTCCTTGGAATCCTTGTCGTCATGGGATGCCTCTTCGGCACCGTTCGTATGGTCTTCGTGTTGTTCAGTTTCGTCCACGCCCTCGACGTGGGCCGGTTCCACCACGATGGTGGACACTTTCTTGCGGCGTCCCGCGGAGTCGACCGCGGTCAGGCGCAGGCCCCTGGTGACGGCCGTCGAACCGACGATCGGCACGCGGCCAAGCAGCTTGGTGAGCAGACCGTATACCGTGTCGACGTCGTCCTCGTCGATGTCGATTTCGAAGATCTCCTCCAAGTCGGCGATGGGCGTGCGTGCCGGCATGCTCCATTTGTTCTCGCCGATTTGTTCCGGATCGGCATGCTGGGTACGGTCGTGCTCGTCCTCCAGTTCGCCGACGATCTGTTCGATGGTGTCTTCGATGGTGACCAGGCCGGCGATGCCGCCGTATTCATCCACGACGATAGCCACATGCTGGCGGGTGCGCTGCATCTGGTGGAACAGGTCGTCGACCGGCTTGGATTCGGGCACCAGCATCGGGTCACGGACGATGGATTCGACATCGCGGGATATCGCCGCGGGATTGAACGCCGTGGCGCGCACGGCATCCTTCAGGTATGCCACGCCGACCAGATCATCCACATCATCGCCGATGACCGGTATACGGGAGAATCCGGAACGGGAGCACAATTTCAGCATGTTCTCCAGCGTCTCCCCGCGTTCGATGCAAATCATATCAGTGCGCGGCACCATGATCTCACGCGTCAACGTTTCGGACAGCGTCAATACGTTGCGCAGCATTTCGGAAACCTCAGGGTCGAAATCATTCGCCTCGACCAGACGATCTATGGTGCGCGCCCTTGTTCGAGTTGGATTTTTTCAAGCTCCTCATCGTCCGACAGATCATTCGAATGACGTTTCGCATCCTTCTGTCCGCCGATTTTAGCGAATGGCGTCAAAGCCACCGCGACCGACGCCGCATCGGCATGCTTCAGCATCAGATCGACCGGTTTGGAGGCGCCCGCGCTACGTGGACGGACCAGCAGCGAAATCACCGCGACCACCAGCGCGAACACGAAGCCGACAAGCAGTCCCGCCCATAACGGCGCATCGCACAACGACGCGATCGCGGCGACCAACACACCGTCAAGCACATTGCAGGTGATGCGGAAGAACGCGCATGAACCGGCGGTCGCGTAGCGGTCGGCGATCAGCCGCTGCACCTTGTGGATGCGTTTGATCTTCTTGTCGCGTATGAATTGCGACGCCTCCGTATCCGTCTGAATCTCAAGAATGAGGTTGTTCAGACTTGCCCTCGTGACACGTCCCACCGCGCCTTCCGTCGCGGCCATCGACAGCGACAGCCAGACCAGCAGCAATGCGATGACGACGAGAATCGCAATCATCGTGATAGTCGTTGTTTCCATGGTTCGTCAACCCCCACTTTCGAAACCGTCGGATGATGCATCATGCCGTCATTTGGCCGTTTTGCCGCCGGCCCCGTGTTCGCGGTCCCATTCGGCGAGCGCATCCGGCGTGCCGGCGGGAAGCGTCGCCCGCGCGCCGGCTCCCTGTCGAAGCGCGAAGAACGTCAATAGCAGCTGGCGTTGCAAGCCGAACATCTGCCGTTCCTGTTCGGGTGTGACATGGTCGTATCCGAGCAGGTGGAGGATGCCGTGGATGGTCAGCAGCATCATTTCCTCCATGGTGCTGTGGCCGGCCGCGAGCGCCTGCTGGGCGGCCACCCACGGGCATAGCACGATGTCGCCCAGCACGCCTTCCATTTCGGTTCCGCCGTCTCCGGGGCGCAGTTCGTCCATTGGGAAGCTCATGACGTCGGTGGGGCCTTCGAGGTTCATCCAACGCATGTGCAGTTGGGCGATGGGATCCGGGTCCACGAACATGATGGTCAGGTCGGATTGTGTGCTGACCCTCATCTGGCTCATGACCCATACGCCGAGGTCGGAAAAGATTTTGCCGTCGATCTGCCAGGCGGTTTCGTTCGTCACTTCAACGCTCATTTATGCGTTTTCCTTGTTCTTGTCGTCGAATGGTTGCGATGATGCGGCACGCGCGCTTCTGCTGTGGTCTCCCGCTATGGCCGTGTGCCTGTCGTAGGCGGCGACGATTTTGCCCACGAGCGCGTGGCGGACCACGTCTTCGGGCTTCAGGTGGGCGAAGGCGATGTCGTCGATGCCGTCGAGGATGCGTTCGATGGTGGCCAGACCTGATTTCGGCACGGTCAGATCCACTTGGGTCACGTCGCCGGTGATGACCATTTTGGTGTTGAATCCCAGTCGGGTCAGGAACATCTTCATCTGCTGTTCGGTGGTGTTCTGGGCCTCGTCGAGGATCACGAACGCGTCGTTGAGCGTGCGGCCGCGCATGTAGGCGAGCGGCGCCACTTCGATGGTGCCGTCGTCCATGTATCGCTTGAGCTGGTCCGCTCCGAGCATGTCGGACAGCGCGTCGTACAGCGGTCGCAGGTACGGGTCGACCTTTTCGTTGAGCGTGCCCGGCAGGAAGCCGAGGTTCTCCCCTGCTTCGACGGCGGGACGGGTCAGTATGATGCGCCGGACCTGCCTGTCTTGGAAAGCACGTACCGCTTTGGCTACGGCAAGATAGGTTTTGCCGGTGCCTGCCGGTCCGATGGCGAAGGTGATGGTGTGCGATTCGATGGCGTTGACGTAGGCTATCTGTCCGGCGGTTTTGGCACGGACCGGTTTGCCGAGCGCGAAGGTGATGACGCCCGGCACGTGAGGACGCCGCCTGTCTGCGGTTTCCTCACGATGGGACGCGTGCGACTGTTGCCTGCCGGCCATGCGCAATTCCTCCACCACGCGGCCGTGGCCGGGATGTGTGGCGCGGACCGGATTTTTAAGCACGTTCTGGTCGAGCATGCGACGGACGGTATCGGCGTCCATCGGCGCGGTATAGGCGGCTTGGATGATATCGGCAACCACCTGTTCGGCTTGGGCGGCTTGGGATTCGGATTTGCTGGAATGCGACATGATGGCGATGCGGTTGCCCCGTACGATGATGGTCAGGTCGGGGAACGCACGTTCGACTTCCCGAAGCACCTCGTCCACAGGGCCGAGCACGGTCACCGGATCAAGCTGTTGGGGTATCGCGATGGTGCGTGTAGTGGTGGGCACAGAACCTCTTCCGATGTCGGTATTGGCGGTAGGCAGTATGTGGACTATTCGTCGAGCTTTTCGCCGGTAAGCACGTGGGCGTGCACGTGGAACACGGTCTGTCCGGCGTCGATTCCGGTGTTGAAGATCAGACGGAAGGCGCCATGGAACTCCTGGTCGGCGATTTTCTGCGCCACTTCGGCCATGTGGGCGAGCTGTGCCGGATCCTCTTTGGCGAGTTCGGCGACGTTCGCGTAGTGCTTGCGCGGCACGATCAGTACGTGCACCTTGGCTTTCGGATTGATGTCCTTGAAGGCGTAGGTGGCATCGTCCTCGTACACCTTCTCGCTGGGAATCTCACCTGCGATAATCTTGCAGAACAGGCAATCCTTGTCGCTCATAACGCTCCTTATCGGTATTGGAAAAACCTTCGCTACCATGCTACACCAGCAGGAAACGGGGCGATTCCGGCAATTTCACGCAATGGAGCCGGGATCAGACGAAACGTCCCAATGCTCGCGCGAGCAATGACAGCGCGACCGGACCGGCGGTGGACGCACGTAGGATGTTGCTTCCCAGCACGCACACTTCGGCGCCGGCTTTCGTGAACGCCTCGACTTCGGCGTCGCTGATGCCGCCTTCCGGACCGACGAGCACATATATGGTGCGCGGACGTCCGTCCTTCAGACACGTATCGGACAGTTTGGCGATACCGGTTTCCAGTTGTTCCCAGGTCTTCGTGGCATCTTGATGCAGCACGATCACCATGTCGCCATGCACGCATGCGCGCTTGCAGATGGCGACCACCTGCTTGCTGGTCACGCAATCGTCCAGCTGGGGCGTCCACGATCTGCGCGACTGTTCGGTGGCGGATTCCAGCACCTGCCTCCACTTTTTGTCAGTACGTCCTGCCTTCCATTTGGCGATGGAACGGTCGGCCTGCCAGGGAATCACCTGATCGACGCCGATCTGCGTGGCCATATCGATCGCCTGCTCGTCATGGCCGGTTTTGGCGAGAGCCTGCACCAGCGCGAGCCTGGTGACCGGCTGCGGCTCCTTGCCGAATCGCAGCACTTCCGCGATTCCCTGCTGCGCGTCGCGCAGTACGGCGTGGATGCGCAATCCCCTGCCGTCGGAAAGCTGCAGTTCGTCGCCGTCCTTCAATCGCATGGCCTGGATGGCGTGCCTGCGTACGGATGAGGGAAGCGTCAGCTCCATCCGGCGTTGAGCTCGTCGCTGTTCACCGGTACGTCGTCATGGTCCGTATCAAGCAGAAAAAGGGCATCAGTCATAGCTTCCGAGCCTATCAGGAACCCCACATAACCCATATCGGACCTATCGCGACACGCCAGGATTTGCATCATGGATTTCAACTGCTATAGTTTTCATTCGTTGCCGCTGAGCAACGCACCTGTCCGGGTGGCGGAATGGTAGACGCGCTAGCTTGAGGTGCTAGTGCCTATTTTATACAGGCGTGCGGGTTCAAGTCCCGCTCCGGACACCGGAATAAACCCCTTGGAGACAAGGGGTTTTCTTGTATCTGACGAAAGATTGGCGGAATACGGGCAATGCGGTTCATTCATCTTGACTCCATCGACGACGAGCGTGTGGCGGCTTATGTGAATCTCACGGAAATCCAGCTGCGCAACAGGCTGGAGCCCAGCAAGGGATTGTTCATCGCCGAATCACCCAAAGTGATAGACCGTGCCCTGGCCGCTGGACGCGAGCCGATTTCCCTGCTGGTCGAGGAGTCGTGGATCGACGGCATGAGCGGCATGTTCGATGTCATCGAGAAACGTTGGGGCGATGGCATTCCCGTGTATGTCGCTTCGCCTGAGCAGCTCAAACGTCTAACCGGCTACCGGCTGCATCGCGGAGCCCTTGCCGCGATGAAACGCTGGTCCCTGCCCAGCGTCGAAGAGGTCTGCCGTGGCGCTCGCCGGGTCGCGGTCATGGAGAATATCGTCGACCACACGAATGTGGGCGCTCTCATGCGTTCGGCTGCGGCGCTCGACGTGGATGCGGTGCTCGTCACTCCGTCCTGTGGCGACCCGTTGTACCGGCGCGCGGCACGCGTGTCCATGGGCACGGTGTTCCAAGTGCCGTGGACGCGCATCGGAGGGGACGACAAGCATTATTGGCCGTTCACCGGCATGCGGGAACTGCATGATCTGGGGTTCACCACCGTAGCGATGGCGCTTGAGGATGATTCCATTTCTTTGGCCGAATTGGTCCGCCGTCTCAACAACGCCGAGACTGAAAGCGACCATATTGACAAGCTCGCGTTGATTTTCGGTACCGAAGGAGATGGACTGTCGCACCACACCATCTCCCGCGCCGACCTTACGGTGAAGATTCCCATGAGCCACGGCGTGGACAGTCTCAATGTCGCCGCATCAAGCGCGGTCGCCTTCTATGCGACGCGTCGAGTGGACCATCATGCGTGAGACGCGCATGAACGCATGGTGAAACGTTGCTGAAACGAACTGGAAATTTTCAAGACTCGCGCTGCAAACTCCTTGCGATTTGCTGAATTTATGCAATCATAGTGTGCGTAAGCGGTTTCGTGATGAAGCGGACCGACCGTGCGTACGGTGTCGCAAGACGCTCTCAGAGAGGAGTTCCCATGGCGAAGAACCCAAAGATTCTTTCCATCGTGCTGGCAGGCGGTGAGGGCACCCGTCTGATGCCATTGACCAGGGACAGGGCCAAGCCTGCCGTCCCATTCGGCGGCGTGTTCCGTCTGATTGATTTTCCGCTGAGCAATCTGGTGAATTCCGGCTACATGCAGACGGTCGTGCTTACCCAGTACAAGTCCCATTCGCTTGACCGCCATATCTCCACTGTATGGCGTTTCTCGCCGCTGTTGGGCAACTACGTCTCCCCTGTGCCGGCGCAGCAGCGTCTCGGCAAGCATTGGTATCTCGGCTCGGCCGACGCCATCTACCAGACCATCAACATCATTGAGGACGTGCAGCCCGACATCGTGGTGATTGTCGGCGCCGACCATGTCTATCGCATGGATTTCCAGCAGATGGTGCAGCAGCACATCGAATCCGGCGCGGAATTCACCGTTGCCGGCATCCGTCAGCCCATCAGCCAGTCCAACCAGTTCGGTGTGATCGAGGTCGATCCCGATCATCCGAATATGATCAAGAGCTTCCAGGAGAAGCCGCAGACCACCACGGGACTGCCGGACGACCCGAATTCCATCCTGGCCTCCATGGGCAACTATGTGGCCAACACCGATGCCTTGTTCGCGGCGCTTTCGTTGGATGAGAAGGCCGAGGATACGAAGCATGATATGGGCGGCGACATCGCGCCGTATTTCGCGGCACGCAACGAGGCCGGCGTCTACGATTTCAATTCCAACGAGATTCCGGGAGCCACACCGACCGACCACGCCTACTGGCGTGACGTGGGCACGCTGAAGCAGTTCTACGATGCGCATATGGATCTGATCTCCTATGTGCCGGAGTTCAACCTGTACAACACCGAATGGCCTATCTACACGCTGTCCGGCAACCTGCCGCCGGCGAAGTTCGTGCATGCCGGCCGCGACCGCCTGGGCCATGCCACCGATTCGATCGTCTCCCCCGGCGTCATCGTTTCCGGCGGCGAGGTGCACCATTCCGTCCTGTCGCCGAACGTGCGCATCCATTCGTGGTCTCAGGTCGTCGATTCGATTCTGTTCGACGGTGTGGTCGTCAACCGTCGCGCGCGGGTCTACAAGGCGATTCTCGACAAGAACGTCGTGTTGACGGAGAATTCGACCGTTGGCATCGATACCGAGCATGATTTGGCGCGTGGCTTCACCGTCACGCCGGAAGGCATCACCGTGGTGCCGAAGGGTACCGTGGTCGACGACTGACATACGTCGTAATACGAAAGGCGCGCTTCCCCGTTCGGGAGGCGCGCCTTTCGTATGTTGTTCCGTTTTTCTTACGTTTGGCGGCTGCGGTTCACTGCACGGCAACCGCAGCAAACGTCAGTATTTCGGCAGATTGTCGAAATTGAAGCCGAGCGCGGCGAGCTGGTCACGGCCTTCCGGCGTGATCTTGTCCATCGTCCAACGAGGTTGCCAGGTCCAGTCGATGCGGAATTCTTCGACGAGACCGGCGAGGGTGCTGGCGCATTCGTCTTCGATCAGGTCGGTCAGCGGGCAGGCCGGCGTGGTGAGCGTCATCGTGATGATGGCTCGGCCCAGTTCGTCGATTTCGATGCCGTAAACCAGACCAAGGTCGATGACGTCGATGCCGAGTTCCGGGTCGATGACCTGGTGCAGGGCTTCTTTCACGTCAGCTGCCGTGGCACGTCCGATATCGTCGACGGCTTTCAGCGGAATGTCGTCATCCTGCGGTTGGGAGCATCCGCACGCGTCGGCATGATTGCCGCAGCCGCAAATGTCCTGCCCGTCTTTTTTGGATTCCTTGTTCACCGGTTTGCCGTCCTTGAACCTTTGGCCAGGTTCGGATTGAGCATGACGCGACGGGCCGCGTCCTCATCGTTGCCCAAGGCCTTGGTCACGGAATCGAAGATCGACGCCTGCGGTTCGGGTACCAGGGTGTCGCTCATTGTCTCTCCAAACTGTTGATGGACGTTGCTTGTATCTGTTGAGCAAGAATAGCGCGTCGCTTGGGGTTTGTCACTAGTGTTTTTCCAAACGCCGAGTTGAAGGCTCAGGCTTTCGCGGCCAGAGCCTTGGCCACGGCGTCCTTCATGCCCTCCCAGCCGAGCAGCGCGCATTTGATGCGCATCGGATACTGGGAGACCCCTTGGAAGACGATGCCGTCCTCCAAGGATTCCTCGGCCTGTTCGTCATTCAGTCCTTTGCCGCGTGACTCCATAAGCTTATGGAAGGTTTCGGCAAGTTTCATGGCCTCGTCCACGGTTTTGCCTTCGACGAGATCGACCATGACGGACAGGCTGGCTTGGGAGATGGAGCATCCGTGGCCATCCCATACGAGCCGTTCGATGGTGTATGGCTCGGCATCGGAGACTTCGGCATGGATGGTGGCCTCGTCACCACAGGTCGGGTTGAATTGGTGCGATTCTCCCGGCGTGCAGTATTCGTGGCTGGTCTGCACCGTGGTTTCGGCGGCATGCGAGGCATTTTCCGAAGCGAGGTCAGGTGCGAAATGCTCCTTGCCGTGCGGGTTCTTCGCGGCTTCGAGGATGACTTCCTGGTACATCTGCTCAAGGTCGCTTCCGGACATCTCAAAATCACTCATATTTCGTTACTCAACTCCAAAGAACGGACGAACTTTGCCGAGCGCCTCGATGAGGGCCTGCGCGTCTTCGACCGAATTGTAGATGCCGCTGGACGCGCGGTTGGAGGCATACACGCCGAAGTGTCGGTGCACCGGCTGCGCGCAGTGGTGTCCGACGCGGATGGCGATGCCCTGCGCGTCGATGAACTGGCCGACGTCGTGCGGGTGCACGCCTTCGACTTCGAACGCGACGGTACCGATGCGCTCCTTGTTGGAGCGGGGTCCGAGGATTCGGATGCCGTCGATATCGCCCATTTTGAGCAGTTCGTCGGTGATGGTGCGTTCGTGCGCCTCGAGGTTTTCCATGCCGATGTTCATCAGCCATTCGGCGGCGACACCGGCGGCGACGACCTGTGCCACCGGCTGCGTGCCCGCTTCGAATCGTGCGGGAGGCTCCATGTACTGGGCTTCCTGGTCCATCCAGGCAAGCTCCACCATGGATCCGCCGAAATTGGCCGGAGGCAATGCCTCAAGCATTTCACGCTTGCCATAGAGGAATCCGACGCCGGTCGGGCCATACATTTTGTGGGCGCTCCATGCGGCGAAATCGACGTCCAAAGCGTGGAAATCCACTTTGAGGTGCGGCACGGACTGGCATGCGTCGAGCACGAACACGGCACCCACCTCGTGGGCGCGGCGGATAATCGGCGCGATGTCGGTAATCGCTCCTGTGGTATTGCCCACATGCGTGACGGCAACGATCTTCGTGCGGTCGGTGATTACTTCGTTCGCGGTGTCGGAACGCACACGGCCTTCCTCGTCCAAGTCGAACCATTTGAGCGTGGCGCCGGTGCGCAGCGCAAGTTCCTGGAACGGCAGCAGCACGGAATGGTGTTCCGCCTTGGTGACGACGATCTCATCGCCCGGTTTCAACGCGAAACGCTTGGCGGCCTCTCCCCCGCGTCCAAGCGACGCGTTGCCGAATGCGGTGGCCAACAGGTTCAGTCCTGCGGTGGCGCCGGCGGTGACGACGATCTCCTCTTCGCCTTCCGCCGAATCGGCGCCAACCAGCTTGGCCACTTTGGCGCGCGCATCCTCGAACGCCATGGTGCTACGCGCGGCAAGCTCATGCGCGCCTCGGTGCACTCCGGCGTTGATGGTGCGGTAGAAGTCCGATTCCGCGTCGATCACGCACTGCGGCTTCTGCGATGTCGCGGCGGAATCGAGGTATACCAGCGGATGGCCGTGGATTTCCTGGTCGAGAATCGGAAATTGGCTGCGGATCGCTGCGAAATCGGTCATGCCAATGCGCTTTCCGAATCGGAGCCTTCCGGCAGGTATGCGTCGTAGCCGGTCTCCTCAAGCTCGTCGGCGAGTTCCGGACCGCCGGTCTTGATGAAGTGGCCGTCGGCGAACACGTGCACGATGTCCGGCTTGATGTAACGCAGGATGCGGGTGTAGTGGGTGACCATGAGGATGCCGAACTGGTTGGCTTCCTTGGCACGGTTCACACCTTCGGAAACGATGCGCAGCGCGTCGACGTCGAGGCCGGAGTCGGTTTCGTCGAGGATGGCGAACTTCGGCTTGAGCAGTTCGAGCTGCAGCACTTCCGCGCGCTTCTTCTCACCGCCGGAGAAGCCTTCGTTCACGGAACGGGTGGCGAACTTCGGGTCCATCTTGAGCCGCTTCATGGCTTCGGACAGTTCCTTCGTCCATGTACGGATGGCCGGCGCCTTGCCGTCCACTTCGGTTTTGGCGGTGCGCAGGAAGTTGGTCATGGACACGCCCGGCACTTCGACCGGGTACTGCATGGCCAGGAAGATGCCCGCCTTGGCTCGCTCGTCCGGGGTCATCTTGAGGATGTCCTCGCCGTCGAGCAGCACCTGGCCGGAGTCGACGATGTACTTCGGGTGGCCGGCCAGCGTGTATGCCAGGGTGGATTTGCCGGAACCGTTGGGGCCCATGATGGCATGGGTTTCACCGGAGTTGACGGTCAGGTTCACGCCTTTGAGAATCGGCTTGATGCCGTCCTTGGTTTCGACGTGCGCGTACAGATCTTTGATTTCAAGGGTTGACATGGTTTCTCCTGACGATTATTTCTCTTCCAATACCTGTGCGATCGCGTCGCTTTCGCCGCGGGCCAGGCGCTTGTCGATGACGTTCATAAGATGCTCGGAAATCGCCGGAATGCCGATTTCCTCGACGAGCTCGCCGAAGAAGCCACGCACCACGAGCTTGCGTGCCTCGTTTTCCGAGATGCCGCGCGATTCGAGGTAGAACAGCTCTTCGTCGTCGAATCGTCCGACGGATGAGGCGTGGCCGGCACCGATGATGTTGCCGTTTTCGATTTCCAGATTCGGCTCGGAATCGGCGATGGCACCTGGGGTGAGCACCAGATTGCGGTTGAGCTCGTAGGAGTCGGTGCCCGGCGCGGTAGGCTCGATCAGCGCGTTGCCGACCATGTGGAGTGCGCTCCCTTGCCGTCGAGCGCGCCCTTGTAGACCACGCGGCTCTTGCATTCGGGATGGTTATGCACCACCATCGTGCGGTGTTCGATATGCTCGCCCGGGTCCACGAAGTAGATGCCGAGCATGTTGAGGTCGCCCTGTTCGCCGCCGAAGTCCTGGTCCATGCGAATGCGCACGACATCACCACCGAGGGTGACCACGGAATGGCGCAGGGACGCCTCCTCGCCCACGTGGATGCGCTGGTTGCCGACGTGTTTGGAGTCCTTGTTCCATTCCTGGATGAAGGTGGTGGAAATGTGGGAGTCCTTGCCTGTGGTGATTTCCACGCCTTCGGCGAGACGTGCGTCGCCGTCATGTTCGACGACCACGTCGGCATGGGCGCGGTCGGCTGCGATGATCGACAGGTGGAACGCGTCGAGGTCCCTGCCGGTGCCATGCATTTTGACGAGCACCGGCTGGTCGATCTCACCGTCGATGGTCAGTATTCCAGCGCGTTTGCCGGAATTCCATTCGACTGCGGACACACGGTCGTTCGGCTTGGAGACGATGCCTGTGCCGGTGTCCCCCACCGTGCCTTCGGCATACGTGACGCCTTCGGCAAGCGGCGACCCGTCGATCATGGAAACGGTGACCTGCGTTTCATTGGATGGTTCGAACACATCGAAGAACTCCTCGATGCGCTCTATCGGCGTGTAGCGCCAGTCCTCCTGTTTGCGGTCCGGCTTGGCGAACGCTTCGATGTCGAATGAGCGTGGAGCGCGGTCCGCGGACGACGGCATGGCCGCCGGGTTCGCGTACGGATCGGACGGATCCGCGACGGGGATATTGATTTCCTGAGTTTGTGCCATGGTGATCAGCCACCGACCTTCCATCTGCAATTCCACCAAACGGTTCAATTCGAGCGCGTATTCCATCGGCAGCTCGCGACTGATCGGTTCGACGAAGCCGCGCACGATCATGCCCATGGCCTCGTCTTCGGACAGGCCGCGGCTCATCAGATAGAACAGCTGGTCTTCAGAGACCTTGGAAACGGTGGCCTCATGCGCCATGGAGACGTTGTCCTCACGCACATCCACATGCGGGTACGTGTCGGAACGGCTGAATTCGTCGACGAGCAAAGCGTCGCAGACGTCGAATTGGAGGACCCTTCCGCGCCCTTGACGATTTTGACGAGGCCACGGTATGCGGAACGTCCGCCGCCACGGGAAATCGACTTCGCACGATGGTGGAGCTGGTATGCGGGGCGAGGTGAATCATCTTCGCGCCCGTGTCCTGATATTGGCCCTTGCCTGCGAAACCCAACGACATGGTGCTGGCCTTCGCGTACGGCTCGGCGAGGATGCATGCCGGATACTTCATAGTGGCTTTCGAGCCGATGTTGCCGTCGACCCATTCCATGGTGCCGCCCTCACGCACGTAGGCGCGCTGCGTCACCAGATTGTACACGTTGTTCGACCAGTTCTGCACAGTGGTGTAACGCACACGGGCATGCGGTTCGACAAAGATCTCCACAACACCGGAATGCAGCGAGTCGGTGGAGTAGATCGGCGCGGTGCAGCCTTCCACGTAATGCACGTAGGAGCCTTCATCAGCGATGATCAGCGTGCGCTCGAACTGGCCCATATTCGGCGTGTTGATGCGGAAGTAGGCCTGCAGCGGGATGTCCACGTGCACACCCTTCGGCACGTACACGAACGAGCCGCCCGACCATGCGGCGGTGTTCAATGCCGAGAATTTGTTGTCGTTGCTCGGAATGCATTTGCCGAAATACTTCTTGACGAGTTCCGGGTACTTTTGCACGGCGGTGTCGGTGTCGACGAAGATGACGCCCTGCTCCTCAAGGTCCTTCTGGATTGAATTGTAGATGACCTCGGACTCGTACTGCGCGGCGACGCCGGAGACGAGTCTGCTTTTCTCCGCTTCCGGAATGCCGAGCTTGTCGTACGTGGAGCGGATCTCGTCGGGCAGTTCCTCCCAGGTGGTGGCCTGCTTGTCGATCGGCTTGACGTAGTACTTGAAATCGTCGGCGTCGAAGTCCTTCAAATCGACGCCCCACTGCGGCATTGGACGGTCGATGAAATCGCGATACCCTTCCAATCGCTTTTCCAGCATCCATTCCGGCTCGTGTTTGTCGGCGGAGATGGCACGCACGACGTTCTCGTCGATGCCTTTCTTCGCCGCCTCGCCGGCGAAGTCCGTATCGTGCCAGCCGTAGTTGTAGTCACCGAATTGCTCGATAATCTCGTCATCCTGCTTGATCTTGTCTTCGTTCACGCGCGTGCGATCAGCCACATACTGGCTCATCTCCACGTCGGCCGCGGCGTTGGACGCTTGGTTCTCTGCCACCGTACGCTGCTCCATTCACTCATTGATACCTATGACAACCTAACAGAACACACAGCGAAACACTAGACCTTATTCGAAATTCGACAGTATTCGCCCGTGATTTGCCTTACAAAAAAGCGGAAGACCATGCAGATTCGGTCTTCGCTTTGCGATGAATCGAGCTTATGCGCTCAAATCGTCTCAGCGCGCCTGCTGGTGGTCCAGAGCGGCCTTGACCAGACCCGCGAACAGCGGATGCGGCTTGGTTGGACGGGACTTGAATTCCGGATGGGCCTGGGTGGCCACGTAGAACGGATGCACCTCGCGCGGCAGTTCGACGAATTCGGTGAGTTCGCCGTCAGGGCTCTGGCCGGAGATGACCAGACCACCTTCGCGCAGACGATCCTTGTAGGCCACGTTCACCTCGTAACGGTGGCGGTGGCGTTCGGTGACATGCGTGGTGCCGTACAGTTCGGCGACAATGGAGCCTTCCTCCAGTTCCGCCGGGTAGGAGCCCAGACGCATGGTGTGACCCATGTCGCCCTTGCCGGCGACGATGTCCTTCTGCTCTTCCATGGTGGCGATGACCGGGTTGGCGCAATCCGGATCGAATTCGGAGGAGTTCGCGTCGGTGATGCCGAGGACATCGCGTGCGTATTCGATGACCATGGACTGCAGACCGAGGCACAGGCCGAGGGCCGGCAGCTTGTGCTCGCGGGCGTAACGCAGGGCGCCGATCTTGCCGTCGATGCCACGGATGCCGAAGCCGCCCGGAATCACGATGCCGTCGACCTGGTCGAGGGCCGCCGCGGCGCCTTCTTCGGTGGCGCACTTGTCGGCGGCCACCCACTTGACGTTGACCTTGGCCCAGTTGGCGAAGCCGCCGGCCTTGATGGCCTCGGTGACGGACAGGTAGGCGTCCGGCAGGTCAATGTACTTGCCGACGATGGCCACGTTGACCTCGTGCTTCGGATGGTGCACGCGTTCGAGCAGGTCCTCCCACTCGTCCCAGTCGACGTCATGGAACGGCAGGCCGAGTTCACGCACCACGTAGGCGTCGAGGCCTTCGTCGAACAGGGTCTTCGGCACGTCGTAGATGCTCGGAGCGTCCACGCAGTTGACGACGCCTTCGGAGTCCACGTCGCACATCAGGGAGATCTTGTCCTTGATGGACTGGTTGAGCGGCCGGTCGGAACGCAGCACGAGCGCGTCCGGGGAGATGCCGAGCTGGCGCAGCATCATGACGGAATGCTGGGTCGGCTTGGTCTTGAGCTCATGCGCGGCGGCGATGTACGGCACCAGGGAGACGTGCACGAACATGCAGTTTTCGGCGCCCAGGTCGCGGCGTACTTCACGAGCGGCCTCCAGGAACGGCTGGGATTCAATGTCGCCGACGGTGCCGCCGATTTCGGTGATGATCACGTCGACGTCATCGGACGCCTGCGCGCGCATACGGGACTTGATTTCGTTGGTGATGTGAGGGATGACCTGCACGCACTGGCCGAGGTATTCGCCGGCGCGTTCCTTGCGCAGCACCTCCTGATAGATCTGGCCGGTGGTGACGTTGGCTTCTGGCTCAGGTACACGTCGAGGAAACGCTCGTAGTGGCCGATGTCGAGATCGGTTTCCGCGCCATCTTCGGTGACATAGACCTCACCGTGCTGGAAAGGATTCATCGTGCCCGGATCCACGTTGATGTACGGATCGAGCTTCTGCTGCAAAACCTTGATGCCGCGGCTACGGAGCAGGCGTCCAAGGGAGGAGGCGGTCAGGCCTTTGCGAGAGAGGAGACAACGCCGCCAGTGACGAAAATATGTTTGGTGACGTGTTCTTGAGAATTGCCATGTTGTCTTCTAACCATGGAACTTCAGTCTATCAGCGGCGCAAGACGCGGCGTGTTCCATCGTGATACGAAAAGGCGGGACCGCATTGCTCCGCGGTCCCGCCTTTCGGAAATTCAGGAATACAGTCAGACGATTGCGATTTTATCGGTCGCCGGCCTCCTTCCTGCGGAGGACGATCAACACGCCCGCCGCAACGGCGAGCACCATGACGGCCAAGGCGATTCCGGCGACGTTGGAGCCTGTTGCCGGGCTCTGCGCCGCGCTTTTCTCCGCGTTTTCCTTTGTATTGTCGGCCTTGCCGTTGATCTTGCCATTGTTCTTATCGGTGGCCGGGGTGACGGCCTGCTTCTGGACGTGCACCGTGCGGGTGAAGGTCGTGGTCTTGCCACGGGAGTTGGTCACGGAGTAGACCAGCTTGTAGTCGCCGACCTTATTGGCGTCCACGGTGCCCTCGACCTTGATCTTGTCGGTCAGATCGCCGTCGATGTCGTCGGTGGCGGAGACGCCCGCCATCGGATCGAACTTGGAACCGACGGTGATGGTCGTCGACTCGTTCACACCGCTAATCACGGGAACGACGTCGTCGGCGGAGGCGACCTTGAGCACGGTGGCGGACAGTGCGCCAGCGGTGTATGCGGAGCCCTTGCGGACGGTGACGCTCTTGACATCATCGTCGCCGTACACGGTGCCGTTTGCGGCGAGCACCTCGTACTTGCCGGCCTCGACGCCATCGATGGCGGCGGCATCGTTGTTGGCGTTGAAGATCACCACGTAGGTGCCGCTGGAGTCCTTCGCCTGATAGGCCACGACACCGTTGGCGGACTTGAGCATGGTCACGCTGGCGTTGATGTCGCTGTAGCTGGTCTGGCGGAGGGCAGCGATCCTGTTGCGCAGCTTGATCAGGCCCCTGACGTAGTCGACGGAGCCGGAGTACTGCGTGGTGCGATCCCAGTCGATGGCGTTCACCTCGTCACCGGCGTTATAGCTGTCGCCGTTGCCGCCCTTGGTGCGCAGAAACTCCTGGCCCAGCTGGATGGCCGGGATGCCTTCGGACAGGTAGACCACGGAATCGGCGAGCTTGGCGCGCGCCTCGGTGGTGGCCTCGTCATCCGTGGGCACGGACTTCCTGAGCTTGTCGTACAGGGTCATGTTGTCGTGGATCTCGGCGTAGTTCACCACCTGACCGGCATCCGCGTAGTGGTCCTGCGCATTGCCGTTCCAGCAGGTGGTGATGGCGTCGGCGTCGTACTGGCAGCCGAGCACGTTGTGGGCGATGAGGCTTTCCTGATCGGCCTTGCCGGAGACGAAACCGGTGTCGGTGTCGGAGAACACGGAACCCTTGAGGCCGTCGCGGATCGAGTCGTTGAAGAACGCGATGCCGTTGTTGGTGCCGTCCGAAGCGACCTGGTAGGCGTTTGGCTGGATGGTCATCTCGCTCTTGTCCATCGTGGAGTTCATGTCCCAGCCTTCGCCGAGCACGATGATGGACGGATCGATCTTGTCGAGGGCAGCACGAACCTCCTGCATCGTCTTGGTGTCGATCAGACCCATGAGGTCGAATCGGAAGCCGTCGATATTGTAGTTCTTCGCCCAGTAGGTCACCGAGTCGACGATGTACTTGCGCATCATCGCACGTTCGGAGGCGGTGTCGTTGCCGCAACCGGAGTCGTTGACGAGCGAACCGTTGTCGTCATAGCGGAAGTAGTAGCCCGGGACCGTCTTGTTGAACGAATGGTTCGCGGCATTGTGGACGTGGTTGTACACCACATCCATGATGACGCGGATGTTGTTCTTGTGCAGGCCCTTGACCATCTGCTTCATTTCGGTGACGCGGGAGCTCGGGTTGCTCGGATCGGAGGAGTACGAGCCTTCCGGCACGTTGTAGTTCTCCGGGTCGTAGCCCCAGTTCTGCGCGCCATCGGCGTTGTAGCTCAGGTCGCCGGTCTCGTTGACGGAACCGTAATCGTACATCGGCATGATCTGCACGTGGGTGACGCCCAGCGACTTGAGATAGTCGAGGCCGGAGGTCGCGCCCTTGGCGGTCTTCGTGCCGGATTCGACCACGCCAGGTACTTGCCCTGCTTGTCGGCGGAGATGCCGGAGGCGTTGATGGAGAAGTCGCGGATGTTCATCTCGGCGATGGAGGCGTCGGTGGTCTTGCCGAAGGCCGGCATGCGCTTGCCGCCTTGCCCATGGCCTTCTTGGAGAGCACTACGGAGCGCTCGCCGTTGGCGACGGCCGCGGTGGCGTACGGATCGGCGGAGGTGTTCACCGTGCCGTCGGCGAAGGTGAGCCTGTAGGAGTACGCGGTGCCGGAGGCAAGCTTCTTCACCGTGGCGCTCCACACGCCCTTGCTTTCGCTTGCCATGTCGATGGTCTGATCGATCTCGGCATTCGGGTCGGCGGACTTGTAGGTGATGAGCTCGACCTTGGCGGCGGTCGGCGCCCACACCTTGAAGCCGGTCTGCTTCTTGGTGAAGGTCGCGCCAGATCCTCGCCGCTGTAGGCGTACTTCTTGTCGAAGGCGTCGGTGCGGACCACCGAACCGGCGATGGCGTTCTGGGAGCCGAAGCCCTTGATCTCGACGGTGTACTTGCCGCGAACGTCCAGATCCTTGTCGGCGGTGATGATCACCTTGGTGCCGTCGGCCTTGAGACTCTTGACATCGACGGCTTTGCCGTCGGCGTCCGTGACGGTGACCTTGCCTTTCAGGTCATCCGTGGAGACCTTCTTGGAAAGCTTGGCGGACAGCTGGTTGGTGCCGGAGATCTCGGCGGACTTCATGGTCGCGCCGAGGGACGGGCGGGAGGTATACACCGTGGCGTCGCCGCCGAGCAGCCACACTTCGGCGGAGGCGTTGCCGTCGGCGTCGAACACGAGCGCGTTGGACGGGATCCTGTGATCGGCGTCGTCCGGGTCCTTGGCCTTCCACGCGTCCTTACCGTAACGGCGCAGCATGCCGATATCGGAAGCGCCGTCGTTGTTGTAGTAGGTGTAGTTGGTGAAGGAGTACTCCGCGATCTCGCCCCAATCGTCATGGGTGGTGAAGGTAGCGGCACCGCCGTTCCAATTGGATGCCCAGGTCCAGATATCCCACTGCGGCACAGTGGTGCTGGTGTCCTCGGCGTTGTAGTACAGGCCGTCGTCTCGGTTGTAGTGCACCTTCACCTTGACGGTGTTGGCCTTGCAGGCGTAATCGGCCGGTGCCGAATCAAGCGTCTCGACAGTGGTCGCCTCGCCCTGGTCCGGGTACTTGGTGCCGTCGATCCACACCTCGGCGGTGCCGTCGGCGCTCACGGTGGCGCTACGGTCGGCGCCGTACTTGTTCCAATCGCTGGTGGTGACGAGGAAGCCGAACTTGTCGTACTTGCCGTCGAAATTGAGCACGGCGACCTTGCCCCAGCAGTCAGTGCCGGTGAAGGCGTGGTGCTTGGCGTCCATGTTGCCGCCGTTCACATCGGTGCCCCACACGTACACGCCGCGGTTGTCCGAAGCGCTGGATGGCTTGTAGTGCACGACGAGACGGGTCTTGGCGCCGATGGATTCGGGGTTGCCGACGGTTGCGGCCTGCTCGCTCACGCAACGTGGGTGATGCCGACGTTGGCATGGTAGTTGCTGCCGTCCTTCGGGTTCTCCCAACCATCGGTGTCCTTGTCGTGGAACACGAAGTCGATCGCCTTGCCCTTGGTGTTGATGGTGGCGGTGTAGTAACCCTGCGCGTCGAGGGTCATGTCGGCTTCCGGCTGCTCCCAATCGTTGCCGAGGCCGTAATGGACCTTCGGGGTCTTCCACTCAGAGTTGGCGGGCTTGTAGTAGATGGTGACGCTTCTGTCGTCGGGCAGGGCGTCATCCTCCTCCTGGCTCACGTCGGGATCGGACGGATCGGTGGCGGCGGAGGCTGCGGGGTGCGAGGCCTTGGTAGCACCGGCATACAGGGCGATGGCGGAGTGCGCCGGCACCGTGGTCTCGACCTTGCCACCCTTGACGGTCACGGTCTTGGAGCAGTCCATGGTGGCGTACACGTTGCAGTATTCGCCGTCGGCGAGGGATGTCGTGTAGGAGGCGTCCTTGTCCTTCTTGCCGTTGTTGATGGCGATGAAGCCTTGGCTCCGCGGGAGAAGGCGATGTTGTCGCCGCCGTCATCCTGCCAATCGGCGACCTTGGTGCCGTTGACATAGTTGCGGAAGGCGATCATGCCGCGGGTGGAGGTCCAGCGCTGCTCGCAGTTCCAATCGGAATCGTTGGTGGAGCATGCCTTGTCCATATCCACGTCGGGCACGGAGGTCGCGGTCGCTCCGGGTGCACCGTTGTCGTTGACGTCCCACTTGTAGTCGGAGAGCAGGCGCGGGGTGCCGTAGTCGTAGGCCAGCATGAACGCGTTGGCCAGCTGGTACTTGGCGCCGTCCTTGTAGGTCAGCGCACCCTCGTTGCGGGCGGTGTCCCAGTTGGTGACGAACACGTTGGCGTCCTCGGAGGACAGATCCTTGCTCAGGCGATCGCTCAGCCCCTTGAGGTTGGCGATCTTGTCCTTGAAGGTCTGGTTCATCTCGGATTTGAAGCCGAATTCGGTCACGGTGCCGTTCTGCACGTAATTGCTCGGCTGGATGCCCGCGGCCTCGGAGGCGTTGCCGATGACCTCCTGAATCCAGTAGATGTCGTTGGCGTTCTTGCCGATTTTCTTGGCGAACTTCTCCTTGATGGCCTTCACGCTGTCAGTGTGGATGTGCTTGACGGCATCCATGCGGAAGCCGCGCACGCCGGCGTTCCACAGCGAGGCTAGGTAGTCGGACTGGATGTCCTGCACCTTCTCGCTTTCGGAGTTGAAATCCCACATGGAGCTCAGGCGGCATTCCTGAACTTCCTTCTGATTGGTGTAGTCGGAGATGTTCTTGGTGCAGCTGTGGAAGTCGGCGGCGGTGATGCCGTCCGGGTACTGCTTGGTGGCGAAGCCCGGGTAGCTGCCGGTGGAGCCGTTGTATTCGCTGCCGGCCACGCCCTTCTGGTCTCCGGCGGCCACGTCGCGCCGGTGGTCTGGTTGAGCACCACGTCGGCGATGATGCCCACGCCTGCCGCGGAGCACTGCTGAACCATGTTCTTGAATTCGGCTTCCGTGCCCAGCTTGGAGTCGAGCTTGTAGCTCACAGCTGGTAGCTGGTCCACCACTGCGTGCCTTGGATGGATTCCTGCGGAGGCGAGACCTCCACATAGGCCACACCTTCCGGACCATAGGTGTTGGTGCATTCCTTGGCGATCGTGTTCCACGTCTGCTGGAACGCAATCACCTGGACATCTTTCTGTTGATTGGCCTGCGTTTTGGATTGCGCCTGGGCCACGATCGGTGCCGCGACCAACGAAGCGCACGCCATGGCCGCGGTGACGCCCATCGCCACCACACGGCCTAATGGACGGTTCGTCTGAACGACCATCGTTCTCCGTTCTCATCTGTGAGGCCGGTTCAAGCGCCCATGGCAGGCGCCGCGACCGGCAACGTATGCGCCATGGACATCCGCATCCACGCGGATGATTCAGAATCCACTCGACGATGAATATGCATACGTTTACACTCTGAATCAGAGTTAATTGTATGTCAATGGCTGCGCGTGGCAATGAAACAGCGTGACCCTCTGCTGCACATGCACTTCATATATGCCGAAGTGCAACCTGTTGCTGCAATCAAAATTTTTTTCTGCAAGTCAAGCAGAAAACATTCAGAAATAGCTGCAAAAAACAGCAAACGATTGCAATCATTGTCTCACGGTATACGGTGTCGCGGCGATATGGAAGGCCACTGCACTACCGGCAGGAACCGTCAGTGTGGCATCCCCGTCGAAACGCACATGCACGCTGCCGGAACAGTCGGCGGAAGCGTAGACATCGCAATACTCCCCTGCCGGCAAAGCCGTGTGGTACGTCACAGTACGTGTGCGCACGGAATTGTTGATGGCGATGAAGGCACGTCCCCCTCGACCGAAGGCGATCATGTTGTCGCCGTCATCCTGCCAATCGGAGAGCGGCGCGTCGCCTGCGACATTATGCCAGCCGACCATACCGTGCACGTCAGGCCAGCGTTCGGTGCAGCTCCAGCCGGAGTCTTTGGAGCAGTCAATATCGGGCACGCTGGTCGCAGTGGCGCCTGAAGCTCCCGAGTCGGTGTCATGGAATTCGTATCCGGAGAACACGTTGGGGGCGCCATACGGGTAGGCCAGCATGAACGCGTTCGCTAGCCGGTAGGCGTCGCCGTCCTTGTAGGTGAGCGTCATGTTGTTGCGTTCGGTATCCCAATTCGTCACGAATACGCTGGCCTTGCCACTGTCGGTGATGTTCTGCGGAATGTCTTTGATCGACAGGCTTCCGCCTGCCAGCGAGTTGGAGAACAGGGACTTAAGCCGATATGCGTACTGGAATTCGTTCACCTGGCCGGTTTTGAGATAGTTCCTCGGTTGGATTTCGGCGGCTTCCGCATTGTCGCCAATCACTTCCTGCGTCCACCAGATGTCGTTCATGGAACGTCCGGATTTCTTCGCAACGAGTTTCTTGATGGCCAGCACGTCTTCCGGAGGCATGTGTTTGACGGCATCCACGCGGAATCCGGCGACGCCGTAGTCGAGAAGCTTCACAAAATAGTCAGACAGCACGTCGCGCACGTGCGGGTTGATGTATCAAGGTCCTGCAAACCCGATACCTGGCAGTTCCACACGCTTTCGGCGTCGCGGTACGTCAGATAGAACAGGGGGCATGGAAGTCCGATGGCGTGTATCCGGCTTCAGGGAAATAGCTTTATTGTCGTAGGGGCTTCCGGCGGTGCCGGTCCCTTGTGTTTTGTCGACGCCGGTGGTGTGGTTGATGACCGTATCCGCGATCACGCCGACGCCCGCGGCCTTGCATTGCCGGACCATGTTCTTAAATTCAGCTTCGGTGCCTTCTTTGGAGTCAAGTTTGTAGCTTACCGGCTGATAGCTCGTCCACCACTGCGTGCCTTGGATGCTTTCCTGCGGCGGCGAGACCTGTACGTAGCCGACGCTTTCGGGTCCCAGCACTTCGCCGCATTCGCGGGCGACGGATTTCCAATTGGCTTGGAACATGGTCACGATCACGTCGCTGCGGTATCGCGCGGGATTGAAACGTTCCCCGCCGCCTTCACGTGTCGGCACGTGAAGCGTGGCGACTGAGACACCGACCGATACCGCGACGCATACGACCGCCGTAATGACACGTGTGATTCTTCTTGCGATTGCGCCCATAGTCATCGACCTCTTCGTCACTTCGCCATGCTCCCGGTTTGCATACGTTTGCAATATCACTGTATACCAATCCGGGGAGACCGGGATATGCGTCGTCCTCATTGGCACGAAAAAGCCGGATGCCTTAAAGACAGGCATCCGGCTGAATCCATGACGGAATGTCGATGTCAGCGTTCTTCCAACAAGTGCGCAACCGCTTCGATTGCCAGCTTGTAGCCATAGAATCCCATGCCGGTGATGGTACCGGTGGCCACCGGAGAGATCACGGAACGCTTGCGGAACTCGTCGCGTGCGGACGGGTTGGAGATATGCACCTCCATAAGCGGCAGTCCCTCGTCGATCACCATGTGCGCGGCGTCCGCCAAACCATAGGAGTAATGCGTGAAAGCCGCCGGATTCATCACGATCGGCGTTTTCTCGTCCGCGGCCTGATGCATCCAATGAATCATCTCGGCCTCGTCGTCGCTTTGACGCACCTCCACGTCAAGCCCCAGTTCATGACCCCATTCGGTGCACAGTTTGCGCAGGGTCTCAAGATCCTGCTTGCCGTATACGTCAGGCTGGCGCACTCCGAGACGGCCGAGGTTCGGTCCGTTGACAACCACTACTTTGGTCATATTGCTTCCTTTTGTGTTCGTTCTTGCGATTGCGTCCTACCGCTGGATGCGTCGGAACGCCTCCTCGACGGCGTCCGCCGGCGGATCCTCGAGGTGGATGGGATGGCCGAGCGAGCCGAGTATGACGAAACGCAGTTTGTTGCCGCGGGCCTTCTTGTCTCGGTGCATGAGCGCCAGCACATCATCCCAGCTGCCATTGTTCCATGATGTCGGCAGGCCGAGCGAGCCGAGCAGCGAACGATGGTAGTCGACCAGATCCTGGTCGATGTAGCCGAGCAGATGGGACAGTTCGGCCGCATAGACGCAACCGACCGCAACGGCGTTGCCGTGCCTCCAGCGGAAGTGTTCGAGTTTTTCGATGGCATGGCCAAGCGTATGTCCGTAGTTGAGGAATTCACGCAATCCGGCTTCTTTGAGGTCGGCGGACACATGGTACGCCTTCACCGTCACGGTACGTTCGATGAGTTCGGCGACCACATCCTTCAGATCGGAGTCAAGGAACGTCGAACCGTCGAACGAGCGCAGCTCGTCGGCATGGTCTTCAAGCATGCGCAGAATCTCCGGATCCATGATGAAACCGGATTTCGCCACTTCGCCCAGACCTTCGATGAAGATGTCGTTCGGCAACGAGGCAAGTGCTCCCATGTCGCGAGCACGCCGGCCGGCGTATAGAACGAGCCGACGAGGTTCTTGCCTTGTGGAGTGTTGATGCCGGTTTTGCCGCCGGTGGAGGCGTCGACCATGGCCAGCAGCGAGGTCGGGCAGTTGACGTAGCGGATGCCACGCATCCATGTGGCGGCCACGAAACCGGCCAGATCGGTGGCTGCGCCACCGCCGAGACCGACAATCGCATCAGAACGGGTGAAGCCTTCCTCCCCCAGACGCTGCCAGATGCCGTTGGCCACTTCGATGGTCTTGCCGGCTTCAGCATCGGGAATGACGATGTCGTGCACGTCATAACCGGACTGGCGCAACAGCGTGCGCGCGCGGTCGGAATGCCGTTGCACCGCCTGGGTGTGAATCAATGCCACTTTGGCAGGCTTGTCCCCCAGCACCTGCGCAAGCTGGCTCATCACACCTTCGCCTATGCACACATCGTATGGTTCGATGGTGGATCCGGTGACGTGGACGATACGTTGATCGATCATTTCCATCAGCTTTCTCGCGGCCACTTGCGGGGTTTGTCCGTGGGTGCGCACCTGCACATTGGCCACGCGTCTGAACACCGGGTCGCGTTCCTTGTACAACTTCTTCCAACGCTCGTTGCGTCGCCGTTGAGCATCGGACGGCCGCCGCCGCGGTTGGCGCGTTCCATGGCTTCCTTCGGATCGGCCATCAAATACACGACCTTGCCGCCGTCGGCGATGTATTCGGCGAGCCCCTGCTGGATGGACGGGGTCATTGGAGCGCCCCCGCCCAAGGAGAAGATGCCGTCGAAATCCTCCAGCATGTCAAGCACAACGTCGCTTTCCAGCTTACGGAACTCCGGTTCGCCGTACCTTTCGAAATATTCGGGAATCTTCATTCCCGCATCATGTTCGATCTCGTTGTCGGCGTCGGCGAACGGCAGTTGCATCATCTGCGCCGCTTCCTTGCCGACGCGGGTCTTGCCCGCGCCCATCATGCCGATGATGACGGCGACGGGTCTACGCATTCCAGCCATCGAATCGGTCACCTCATGTGCTCCGGCCAGGACGCCACATAGGATTCGGCGTTGCGCTTGGTTTCGGCCACGCTGTCGCCGCCGAACTTCTCCAGCACGTATTGAGCGATGGTGAGGCGCACCATCGCCTCGGCCACGACGGCCGCCGCGGGAACGGCGGTGTTGTCGGAACGCTGGTTGATGGCCTGGGCCGCCTCGCCGGTGGTGACGTCGACGGTGCGAAGCGCCTTTGGAATGGATGGAATCGGCTTCATCGCGGCACGCACCACAATCGGCTGGCCGTTGGACATGCCGCCTTCGATTCCGCCCGCACGATTGCTCAGACGTGTGATGCGGCCATCGTCGCCAACCACCATTTCGTCGTGCGCCTGGGAGCCGGGACGCATCGCCTCAAGGAAACCGTCCCCGATCTCCACGCCCTTGATGGCCTGGACGCCCATGACGGCACTGGCCAATGCCGCGTCCAGCCTGCGGTCCGATTCAACGTACGTGCCGATTCCAGCCGGAACGCCGTATACCACGACCTCGATCACGCCGCCTAAGGTATCGGCGTTCTCCTTGGCCTCGTCGATGCGTGCGATCATCTGCTGTTCGGCCGTCTTATCCAATGTGCGCACCGGCGAAGCGTCCAATGCTTCGAGGTCCTCAGGCTTCGGCAGCACCGCATTCTGCGGGTCGGTGATGCCAGCACCACCGATTGACAGCACATGGGAGACGGTACGTATGCCCAACGTCTGTTCAAGGAACTGCTTGGCGACCTCACCTAAGGCCACACGCGACGCGGTCTCACGTGCGCTGGAACGTTCCAGCACTGGACGGGCGTCGTCGAAACCGTACTTGCGCATGCCAGTCAGATCGGCATGCCCCGGACGGGGACGGGATAGCGGCGCGTTGCGGCCTTCGCGCGGAATGTCATGGTCAAGCGGATCGGCGCTCATCACCTCGGTCCATTTCGGCCATTCGGTATTGGCGATCTCGATGGCGACGGGAGAGCCGATGGTCTCGCCGAAACGCACACCGGTGAGCATGCGGACCTTGTCCTGTTCGAATTTCATGCGCGCACCACGGCCATATCCGAGACGTCGGCGTGCCAATGCGCCGACGATATCCTCAGTAGTGACGTGGATGCCCGCAGGCAGCCCCTCGATCATGGCGACAAGCGCTTCGCCGTGCGATTCACCTGCTGTCTGCCAGCGCAACATGCCAACACTCCTTTTCTGCCAAATACGATTCGTGGACTATCTTAACGGTATGTGGTACATGATTTGCCTGCCGAGTCTGCTCTGTGGAATGGCCGTCAGCGTTGAGGATATCCGGGCACGACGCATTCCACGCATGTGGATCGCCGTAGGGTGTTTGGCGCAGGTCATTGTGGACATCACGTATGCGTTGTCCGTTAATTCACTGTTTCTGGCATTGCAGGCTCTGTTGTTCGCCGCGTTATCCGCCGTGCTGCAATGTGCGCTTGCGCTCATCAAGCCAGGGGCTTTGGGATTCGGCGACGTCACCACGACGTTGCTTATCGGCTTGGCCGTAGGCATGTTCGGCCTGTTTCCAGTGGTGTTCTGGTGGTTTGCGATTAGTGTGCTGGGGCTGCTGTGGCTTGCGATTTGGACACGGTTCGACCCGCAGAAGCATACGCGATTCGCCGGTAAGACGCCGTTCGCCCCGACCATTGTCGTGGCCGGGGCGATAAGCATCGCGATGCACGCGTTGTGTTAATGCGTGATACCGTCAGTTGGCATTCGCGTTGTTGCTTTTGTATTCGTCGCGAATCTTCCAGAATTCGTCTTCGGTTTCCACGAACTTCGTCTCGCCGGTCTTGAGGTTGGTGGTGACGAAGTACAGCCATTTGCCTTCCGGAGGATTCATCGCGGCTTGGATAGCGGAATCGCCGGGATTGCTGATCGGCGTCGGAGGAAGTCCTTTGTTCACGCGAGTGTTGTACGGGTTGCTTCCATCCTCAAGCTGCTCGTCTGTCAGCTTGCTGCCTGTGGTGTTGAACCCGTAGGCAACGGTGCTGTCCATGCCCAACGGCATGTCCTGGTCGATTCTGTTCAGGATGACCCTCGCCACCTTACCGTAATCGTCAGGATTGCATGCCTCGGATTCGGCGATGGACGCGATGTTCATGATACGTTCGCGTTCGCTTCCATCTGGCACGCCCAATGTGTCCAGTTTGTTGACGCGTGCCGTGACCATTTCCTTGAGGATGTCCTTGGCGGACTTGTCCTGGACGCTGTAGGATCCGGCTCAAGCCATCCTTCGAATTTGCCACCCGCTTCATCTGGCAGAATGCCCGCGCCGCCACCGTCGATGACCGCTTGGAATTCGGACACGTCCTTGCCTGACATCTTGGCCGCGTTGGCGATGACATCGGACACCCGTTCGCCGGCCTTGACTTCGGCGAAACCGCCGGCCTTGCTTTGGTCGGACAGGATCTTGACGACATCGGCCGCTTTCATATGCGTCTTCAACGCGTACGAACCCGGGTAAAGCGTCGCGCCGGCGGCCGCGACTGCGGAGGTGAACGCCGATTCGGATTTGACGATGTCCGCCTTGACCAGATTTCGTGCGATTTCGGCTGCGCCTTGTCCGGTTTCCACGGTGAACGTCGTGTCTTTGTCTCCCGAACCGGTGTAATCCTCAATCTGGATTTGCGAGCCGTTGGCGTTCATTTGCCTGAGATGTTTAACCATGCGCACACCGAAAAAGCCGCCGACGACGACAAGAATGACAACGACGGCAGCCGCGATGATTGTGACATAGCGACGACGACGTTGTTGCTCACGTCGTTTACGCATGTCGCGTCGCGATTTCGGCGGTTGCGGCGGCAACGCGGCATCGAATGACGAGCCCGCTGACGTATCATCGACCCACTGCGCGTTATCGGAGAAAAAATCGTTCAGATTATCGGTCAAAGGTCTCTCTCCCCTTACTCTCTGCTTCGGTCGAGCGCCGTCTGCAAAATCACCACCGCAGATTGCTGGTCGACCATCGGACGGTGCTTGCGTCCGCCGATGCGCGCATCGAACAACTGATGATGTGCGGTCACTGTCGTCAGACGCTCATCCACCAATTCAATGGTGGGAACCCGCGTCACCGAATATGATTCATCCTCCACGGCCGCATGCAGTCGTTTTTCAAGATTGACGGACCAGCGTCTCGCTTTTTTGGCGCTTTTCCCCTCTTCGCCGTTCAGCAGCAACGGCAGGCCAATCACCACATGGTCCACCGACTCGTCCCCAATGACGTCGATGACTTCATCCAACGCGCGGAAAGAATCCCCATACACTTGAATATTGCCTATGGGATGTGCGAGGGTGAGCTCGGGATCGGACAACGCAAGTCCGACCCGAGCATCACCCAGATCGATACCAAGCCAAACCATGCTTGGAGAATCAGCCCTTCAGAGCCTGGCCGGCCAATGCCTCAAGTGCCTCGTCGATCTTGGTGGCGTCCGCGCCGCCACCCTGTGCGAAGTCCGGCTTGCCGCCGCCACCACCGCCAAGAACCTTGGAAGCGCCACGGACCAGATCACCAGCTTGATGCCTTGCTTGCGTGCCGCTTCGTTGGTTGCCACGGCGACCATGGGCTTGCCGTCCTCGTTCATGCCGGCAAGAGCCACCACGACCGGAGCATCTTCGCCGAGCTGGCCGCGCACGTCGAGCACGGTCTTGCGAAGCGCGTCGAAGGAGCCGAAATGTCCAACGTTCTTCTTGGCGACCTTGACCGGAGCGAGGAAGCTTTGGCCTCAGCCACCAGCGTTGGCACAGAGGCCGCAAGCTGGGACTCGTACATTGCGGCAAGACGACGGTCGGATTCCTTGAGCTTGGCAAGCAGCATGTTCACACGCTCGGCGAGTTCGTCGGGACGGGCGTTGACCATGTCGGAAAGCTGGGAAACCAGCGCGTGCTCGCGGGCGTTGACTCATACGCGCCCTGGCCGACGACCGCGTCCACGCGGCGCACGCCGGAACCGATAGACGCCTCGGACATGATGTTGATGGCGCCGATCTTGCGACGTGGTCGATATGGGTGCCACCGCAGAGCTCGCGGCTCCAGCCGTCCTCGCCGATGGACACCACACGCACGATGTCGCCGTACTTCTCGCCGAACAGATGCATGGCGCCAAGAGCGATGGCGTCATCGAACTTCATTTCCTGAGTGGTGACGGCAAGGTTCTCACGAAGCTTCTCGTTGACGCGGGCTTCGACGGCGTTCATGGCGTCCTTGCTGGGGGCGCTGGACCATTGGAAATCGAAGCGCAGACGGTTCGGAGCGTCTTCGGAGCCACGCTGGGTGGCCTGCGGACCAAGTTCCTCACGCAGCGCCTTGTGCACCATGTGGGTGGCGGTGTGGGAACGTGCAATGGCTCCACGGCGCTCGAGATCGATGTTCGCGTTGACTTCGGCGCCCACAACCAGCGTGCCTTCGGTCAGACGGCACTGGTGGACGATAAGGTCCTTGATCGGCTTCTGCACGTCGTCGACCTCAAGCACCGCGCCATCGTCGGACAGAATCTCGCCCTGATCGGCGAGCTGGCCGCCGGCCTGCGCGTAGAACGGCGTGCGGTCGAGGATGACCTCGATGTTGGCCGGGCCGGTGACGGCGGGAACGGAACCCTTGCCCTCCTGCATGATGCCCAGAACCTTGGCACGTGCGGACATGTCGGTGTAGCCAAGGAAGTCGATCGGCTGGAGCAGGGTCTTCTTGAAGTCGTCATAGACGGACAAATCCACGTTGTGGCGCTTCTTCAGCGCGTCCGCACGGGCACGGCTCTTCTGTTCGGCCATCAGCTCGCGGAACTTGGCTTCATCCACCTTCACGCCCTGGTCGGCGGCCATTTCGAGCGTGATTTCAATCGGGAAGCCGTAAGTGTCATGCAGCTTGAAGGCATCCTCGCCGGACACGAGATCCGAGCCGCCCTGCTTGGCCTTCGTCACGGCCATGTCGAAGATCTCGGTGCCGGATTCGAGCGTGCGGCGGAACGCGTCCTCCTCACCGTAGGCGGCTTCGGACACGTCGTGGAAGGTGTCGTTAAGCTCCGGATAGCTCGGTTCCATCGCGGCCTTGGAGGTCGGCAGCAAGGTCGGCATGACCGGCTCTGTCACGCCGAGCTCGCGCATGGCCTTGACGGTTCGACGCAGCAAGCGGCGCAGCACATAGCCACGGCCGTTGTTGGACGGACGGACGCCGTCGGACATGATCATCAGCGCGGAACGCACGTGGTCGGCCACGATACGGAAACGCACGTCCATGGCCTCGTCATCGCCGTAGGTGCGGCCGGAAAGCTTCTGCGCGGCTTCGATGACCGGGAAGACCTCGTCGGTCTCATAGATGTTCTGCTTGCCCTGCATCAGATAGGCGAGACGTTCCAGACCGGCGCCGGTATCGATGTTCTTGTTCTCAAGCTCGCCGACGATATGCAGGTCGGTCTTGGACTTGACGTTGTCGACCTCGTAGTTTTCGAACACGAGATCCCAAATCTCAATGTAACGGTTCTCGTCGGCGATCGGGCCGCCTTCGACACCGTACTTTGGACCACGGTCTACATAGATTTCGGAGCACGGACCGCCAGGGCCAGGGCCACCGGTGTCCAGAAGTTATCTTCCATACCCATGATCTGGATATGTTCAGGATCGACGCCTTCGTTCTTCCACATCGAGCGGGCTTCCTCGTCGTCGGTGAAAGTGGTCATCCACAGTTTCTCCGGATCGAAGCCGTAGCCGCCCTTATCCTGCGGGGTGGTCAGCAGCTCATACGCATAGTGGATGGCCTCCTCCTTGAAGTAATCACCGAAGGAGAAGTTGCCAAGCATCTGGAAGAACGTGCCGTGACGGGTGGTCTTGCCGACCTCGTCGATGTCCAGAGTACGCACGCACTTCTGGTTGGAAGCCATGCGGTGCTTCGGCGGGGTCTGCTCACCCATGAGGTACGGGATGAACGGAACCATGCCAGCGATGGTGAACAGAGTGGTCGGATTCGGAGAAATCAACGATGCCGAAGGAACGACAAGATGATCGTGCTGTTCGAAATAGTCAAGAAAGCGCTTCGCGATTTCAGAAGTGCGCATGTGGATTTGAGCTCCTTTGTTGTTGGAGGCCTGATGCCTTCCAAACGTGTGATTGGTTGCTTGAGCGTATCTGTCGGGCGGAAAACGACTACTCGTTCCGCGCCGCATATTTGCTGTTAAGTTCAGCCTCGCGGGCTCGACGCGTGGCATTGAACTCATTGACCAGACCTTCAAGCGTGCGCATGGTCACATGGTCCTGGTCGGGACCAAGCAGGAATTGGCGGGCGGTGTCCGGTGTGTTGGCTTTAACGTATGCCTGCGCTTTTGTGACAGCGACGACACCGATGCCCACGCCGATGGAGACCCAGAAAAGACGCTTGAACATCACTCCCCCTTATTGCCTGCCGCGTGATTGACGTCTCTCTTAGCCAAGAAAGACTGCACAGTGGACTTCAACGCATAGGTGGCGGACGCAACCTTGATGACGGGCTTGCCCAAGAACGATCCATATAGATCAGTCAGCGCGCCGACATTATTGGCCGTGGTGGACGCCGCGGCGGAGATCTTGTTGACATCCTCCAGGGACTTGTTCACCTGCTGCACCGTGGTCACGCTCTCGTCAAGCGCCGGAATCGCATGGTCTCCGGTGTCTTTGACGGTCTGCGCGATCTGGTCGAACAATTTGCCGAGACGGATCAGCGGGTAGATCATGAAACCGGCAAGCACCGCGAATGCAATTGCCGCAATCAGACCGGCGATCTCTCCAACACCCATCTTGTACCTCTTTTCAGCTCCACGGTTGCCCGCGAACACAATACCCGCATAAGACTAGTAAAAAGCCACGACTGTGGCAAATACGTTCACTGGTTGTACGAGACCACACTCACCGCGCGGTCCATGGGTTCGTTCGTGTCAAAATCAAGGCAGGTCACCGAACCGTTGGCCGGACGTTCGCTCAAATCGTATCCTTCCGGGGCGAATCGGTGCATAAGGCTCAACAATGTATTGCCGTGGGAGATCTGCAGCACGTGGTCGCCGTCCTTAAGCCGAGGGTTGTCCGCAATCAAAGCGAAGCCGTCCTCCACACGATGCCAATACTCGTTATCGGATTCGGCGTCATGGAACGGATCGGCTTCTTTGAGAAAGTCGCGGGTGGCGGCAAGCCCGTATTTGCGGACGATGTCGTTGTAGTTCTTCGCACCATGGGGACCACCGGCAGCGGTCCATGCGACGGACATGTCCTGTCCCTCGAAATAACCGTAGAACTGCTCACGGAAATGCATGTCGCTGACCAGTGACGGACGAACGTGTCCTGCGGCTTCGTTCGCATCGAGGATCCGTTGTGCCGTCACCTGGGCGCGTGTGGTGTCGGAGCAGTATGCCGCGGCGAACTCAATGTCCCGGAGTTTGGCGGCGGCCTTGTCCGCATCGGCAAGTCCCGCATCGGTTAACGGGGAATTCGACCATCCCTGGAGTCTGTTATATCGGTTGAAGAACGTCTGTCCGTGACGGACCAGATGAAGATGAAGCAACATGGTTTCCATGGTACCTGTGGAATCAGCCAAACGACATGCCGCCGGAAACGCCATAAAAAAACGAGAAGCCTCGCAACCGTAACGGCTGCGAGGCTTTCGCTGTATGTCCTTAAACTGTATGTTCTTACAGTATGGTGATCCAGATCAGCGGGCGTAGAATTCGACCACGTACTGGATGTTGACCTGCACCGGGATCTCCTCGGCTTCAGGCTTGCGGGTCAGGGTGGCCTTCAGGGAAGGCAGGTTGACGTCCAGGTAGCCCGGAACCGCCGGCAGCACATCGCGGTGCACACCTTCGGCAGCGGCCTGGAACGGAACCATGGTCTGGCTCTTGGCCTTGACCTGGATGGTCTGGCCCGGCTTGACGCGGTAGGACGGACGATCGACGATGTTGCCATCGACGAGGATGTGGCGATGGACCACGAACTGGCGAGCCTGGGCGGTGGTGCGGGCGAAGCCTGCACGCAGGACCAGAGCGTCGAGACGGGTCTCAAGATCGGTCAGCATGGCGTTGCCGGTCTGGCCGGCGGTGTGGGTGCCCTTCTCGTAAGCGGCGCGGAGCTGCTTCTCGGAGATGCCGTACTGGGCGCGAAGACGCTGCTTCTCGCGCAGACGCACTGCGTAATCGGATTCAGTGCGGCGACGGGTGCGGCCGTGCTCGCCAGGAGCATACGGACGCTTTTCGAAGATGCGCTGAGCCTTAGGGGTCAGAGCGATGCCGAGGGCGCGGGAAAGACGCACCTGACGGCGGGAACGCTGAACGTTCGTCATTGGTTTAATCCTTTGTTTGTTCTGTCGTTGTCTGAACGGAACGTATGCCGAAGTCCGGCATACGCTGAGCCAGCCTCTCCAGTGCTTCTTCGCGCAATGCGCGAACGGCTTGACCCGCAATGCAGAACACCACGGATGGCCGCCGACCCACTGATGGGCTAAGACTCCAGACGGCATACGTCCTTCCGGGCGCACACCAATCGCTAATCATACACATGGGGGACGGACGAGATGCTCCGATTCACCTATATCGCATGTCTTAAAAACGTCAGGCCCGAGTAAGCACTCCCCTATCCATACGATAGGTATGGTCCACATAAGCAAGCGCGTCCGGATCATGGGTAACCATAAGCACCGAGGTACCGTCATCCGCTACTTGCCGCAGCAGCCGCATGACGATTGCGGTGCTTTCGGCATCCAGATCTCCTGTCGGTTCATCGGCGATCAGCAGTTTCGGCTTGTTCATCAACGCTCGGGCGATGGAGACGCGGCGCATCTCGCCACCAGAGAGCTCCTTCGGATAGCATGTCGCAAGCTCGCCTACAAGCAGTTGATCCAACAGATGTTGCGCGCGTTGCGTCAAATGGTCGGGCTGAGATGAAGAAGCCGTCTGCGTCGAAGCTGGTTGGACGACGTCGGGAAGGCCATCGACCACGACGGAAGACGCCGTCTGTTCCTGTGATTGTGCGTCATTCGTCCGTTCATCGATTTCGGTTTCATACCGAGACGGATTGCGATGCAGCACTGCGGGAAGGACCACATTGTCGATTGCGGTGAGGTTCGGCAATAGTGTCTGGATCTGCGTGACGAAGCCGATGGTGTGGTTGCGCAAAATCGACATCTGTTTGTCGTTTAACGTGGTCACCTCGTTACCGGCCAGCAGAATCGAACCGGATGTAGGTTTCAGCAATCCCGTGACGAGATTGAGCAAAGTGCTTTTGCCGTTTCCGGATCTGCCGACGATCGCCATGAATTCGCCTGGATCGAGCGTGAGATTCACGTCATCCACCGCGGGGAAAGGTTTGCCTCGGCGTACGAATTCACGGGTAAGGCCACGAACCTCCAATATGGGCTGTTCCGGCATCACTCCCCCTCCCTCAGCGTCAGGTATGCCTGTGGGGCGGAAAGACGCACCGCTGTGGCGAGGGATGCGACCAGGCCCGTAAGCACTGCGAACAGGAGAGCGACGACTATCAGTACCGCCACTTTACCGACGCCAATCTGCAGATACGGCAATTGAAGTTCCTTGGCGATCAGACCGCTGAACGGAAACACGACCAACGAGGTACAGGTCACACCGATCACACCTCCAATAGCTCCGATGGTCGCCGATTCCTTGACGATAATGCCCACCAGGGTCGCACGATCGGCGCCGAGAATACGGTACGCGGCGAATTCACGCTTGCGTTCGTTCATAGCCGACGAAAACACCGCCAACATCACGACCAATCCCATAGTCCAGAACACCGTGATGAACACCGCCACATAGCGGATGATCACCTTGAGATTCGTTTTCGTCGTAGCCGTGATACCGCCCGGATACACATATCCCAGACTTTTGATCCCCGTGGCTTTTGCGATATTCGAGGCGACCTGTTGTGCGGAATATCCGTCCTTGACTTTGACGAGCACGGCGGACACCGCTTTGCCGGCGTATTCTTCAGGAATCGCGGCATGTCCGACCTGCGCGGAATAGGAAACGACATCCGGCACCGTGTCCAGGTTCACGAATACGGAATTGTCCAGTGACGTTCCGGTATCGGCCAGTTGCGCGGCCACGGGGAATTCATGACCGTACAGTTTGACCGTATTGTTGTCCGACACGTTGATGCTGGCGCCTGCTATGATTTGGCCGCGACGGAGTGTGCCGTCGAATTGCGAAGCCACCCAAGGAGTGATGACGAAGTCGGTGTCGGGGTTGAAGCCGATGATCTGCACCTTTTCGTCGCAGCAGGCTGCCGCAAGCGAGGAGATGTACGTCTGCACCGTGCTTTCGCCCACACCGTCCGCTTCGGCGATTTGGCTTCCAATGTCATTGGTGAAGTAGAACGTGCTCGAAGAGTTTCCCGTGAGCAACGCCTCAGCCTGGTTTTTCGTGTTCTGCGGCGTGACCATCAGATCGGCGCCCATACGTTCCCGCATGCTGTTCAGCCGTTGTTCAGGTTCATGGAAAGCAGCGCGCCTCCATAGAACGCCACAGTGAGCATGACGACCACAATGACAAGCGCCGAAGTGCGGAATGGTTTGCGACGCAGATTGGCCAGCGGTAGTTTCGCAAGGGTGATATGCGGCACGTCAGCCACGCTTTGCCGGCTTGAGATCGAGATATACGGCGACTGCTGCGAGCACCGCCAGCAGCACGCCCAATACGATAAGCGTCGGCATCGTCACCATATGGCAATGCATCATGGAGCCTCTGCATACGCCTACCAGCATGGTCGGCACCAGAACGACAAGCACGCCCAGCACGGCATTGGCGATATCCAATCCGGCCCTGACCCGGCTTGGCGCGAAAAATCCGATTATTGCCAGCAATGCGATGACGACACCCAGTCCCAGAGCGACCCGAGCGGTGTAGCGGCATGCCATGGGCATGTCTTTGACGGCACACACATGCGCGAAGGTCTGCGGGGCGATGGCGATCAGCGCGCCCAGAACAATCTGCGATATCGCGGCGAACAGTTTTCTTGGCATGGTTCTTCCTCTCGAAAAGCAAACATCGCCGATTATCGCAACAAATGCTCCGAAAGAAAAGACTTGTTTTTTCACTCAATCCGTGTTATGAGCCCACAACGGCGCCGCCACGAGGGGCGCCTATTGGAAAAGCCGTCAGAGCTTTTCAATAGCGCCACACGAAGCAGCAATCGTTTGACGCCATCCGTGCCGAAATCGACGGTGATCACCGAATTCGCGCCCTTGTCCTGCGTTTCGATGACCTTTCCCAAACCGTAATGGTCATGGGTGATTCTGTCGCCTATCTGGAAATCCGAAATGCTCAATCCGTTGTTGCCGTCCAACGAACTTGCCGGAGCCGATTTCGTCAGATCCTTTGGCTTGGCGCGGCGCGTGGTGACCTTACCGGATTTGCCGGAGGCTTGCCGGAACCGTATGACGACCGGGATGAGCCATACGAACCGTATGAGGACGAGCCAGAGTGCGATCCGCCAGAGAAACGGCGGCTTCCCGAGCCGTAGGAGGACCGTCCGGAACCATACGAGCTGTGCGATCCATGAGACGACCCATAAGTGGAATGCGATCCGCGAGAACCAGAACCATACGATGAGGAACCGTATGTCGACGATCCGTACATCGATTCGCCGAAGGAAGTGGATCCGAAATCGTCATCATCGTCCCACCCGCCGAACTCGTCGTCATCTCCCCAGCTGGCGCGCATGCGCTCCACACCGGCCTCACGACGTTTCCAATCGATGAGTTCATCCGGAATCTCATCCAGGAACTGGCTGGGCATCATGTCATTGGCCTGCCCCCATTGGGCACGCACCGCCGCACGGGTCACATACAGCCGACGCTTCGCACGGGTGATGCCCACGTATGCCAGACGACGCTCCTCGGACAGCTCGCTGGTGTCCTCCATGGCACGCTGGTGCGGGAACGTACCCTGTTCCATACCCGTAAGAAACACATACGGATATTCCAAACCTTTGGCCGTATGCAAGGTCATCATCGTGACCTTGCCGGAATCCTCGCCCTCTCCCGGCAACTGATCCGAGTCGGCGACCAATGCCGTGGTCTCCAGAAAACCGGCCAACGTGGCATCCGGCGTGTTCTGTTCGAATTCGGCGGCCACGGACTGCAACTGGGAAAGATTATCCACACGCGAAGCATCCTGCGGATCCTCGGAACGTTGCAATTCCTCCAGAAGACCGCTTTTATCCAATACTTCGGCCACCACTTCGGATGGTTTCGAATCATGTTCCTTGGCGAAATCGGCCAGCTCGTGCATCAGATCACGGAATGCGCCCAACGGTTTGGTGGTACGGCCTGTCATGCCTTCAATCTGGTCCATATGTTCAATGGATTCGAAGAACGTGAGGCCATGCGCGTCCGCGTAGCCGGCCACCAATCCCTCCGCGCGTGCGCCGAGTCCTCGTTTAGGCACATTGAGGATACGCCGCACGTTCACATTATCCGCGGGATTCACGATGGCCTGCAAATACGCGATGGCGTCCTTGACTTCCCTACGTTCATAGAATTTGGTGCCGCCGACCAGCTGATACGGCAGATTGGCGTTGATCATGGCCTCTTCCAGCGAACGTGACTGCGCGTTGGCTCGGTACATGATGGCGATGTCACGGTAAGCGACGTCTTCCTCGGTGTGGATTCGTGCGATTTCGTTCGCTATCCATCCGGCTTCCTGCTGTGCGTTGTCGGCGGCATAGCCGACGATTTTGTCGCCTTGACCAAGCGCCGTCCACAGTTTCTTCGGCTTGCGGTTTTCGTTTTTCGCGATCACCGCGTTCGCCGCGTCGAGGATGGTCTGCGTCGAACGGTAGTTCTGTTCGAGCATGATGGTTTTGGCGTTCGGGAAATCCTGTTCGAAGTCTTGGATGTTACGGATGTCCGCACCTCGGAACGCGTAGATGGATTGGTCGGAATCACCCACCACGGTAATCCAGCTCGGTCCCACACGGCCCGCTCCCCTCGCCTGCGGGTCGGGCTGTTCGTCCGAATCGATGCCGGACAATTCACGTACGAGCACATATTGGGCATGGTTGGTGTCTTGATACTCGTCCACGAAGATGTAACGGAACCTGTGCCGATAGTATTCGCTCACCTGCGGGCAGGTTTGGAGCAATTCCACGGTGCGCATGATCAAATCGTCGAAGTCGACTGCGTTGGCGAGCGCCAGACGATGCTGGTATTCGGCGTAGACGACGGCGACCAGTTCGTCGACGTCGCCGGCGCTCACCTGGTATCCGCGCTGTCCCGGGATGTAATCGCAGTTCGCTTTTTTCAGCTGGTCTTTCCAGGAAACCAACGCGTTCTTGCAGTCGGATATCTTGCCCAGCAGCATGCGTGGCGTATACCGCTTCGTATCGATGTTCAGGTCGGCTGCGATCAGTTTGACCAGTCGCTCGCTGTCCGCGGTGTCGTAAATCGAGAAGCCCGATTTAAGGCCGATTTCCTTGCCGTCGCGGCGTAGGATGCGTACGCAGGCGGAGTGGAAGGTGGAGATCCACATATGTTCGGCTTCCGGCCCGACCAAAGTCACGAGACGTTCACGCATTTCCGCGGCCGCCTTGTTGGTGAAGGTGATGGCGAGGATGCTGCTTGCCCAGAAGCCATGCGCCAGCAGCCATGCGATGCGACGTGTCAGCACACGGGTCTTGCCTGAGCCTGCGCCGGCGCCGATGAGCAATGCCTGGCCGTAGTATTTCACCGCTTCTTCCTGTTGGGGGTTGAGTCCCTCTATCAGGCTCCGCGGATCGCACATCACAGGTCCCATGCTCTGTTCCACCGATTCCTCTTTTCTTCGCGCACGCTCATATTCAAACATTTGTTCGCAGCATTCATGTTTATCACATGAGCAGGTCAGGGGTCCGACTCGCACGGTCAATTGAGGCGCGTATGCTGAACTCCTATATACGGCTCGCCGTATGCCATCATCTGATGCCGCTTTCGCGGCCGACAAGATTAAGGGGTTTCATGAAGGAACTTGAAGAGCGCATTGCGCAACAAGGTACCGTCAAGCCCGGCAATGTGCTGAAAGTGGACGCGTTCCTCAACCATCAGTGCGATGTCGAGCTGTTCGACCATATGGGCGCCGCCTGGGCCGAGCATTTCAAGGGCAAGACCATCGATAAGATTCTGACCATTGAGGCTTCCGGCATTGGCATCGCCTGTGTCGTGGCCCGTCATTTCGGCAATGTCCCGGTGGTGTTCGCCAAGAAGGCGCAGTCCATCAATCTTGACGGCGACCAGTACACGACCACCGTGTATTCCTTCACCAAGCAGAAGGAGTTCCCTGTCATCGTGTCCAAGCGCTATCTCAATGAAGGCGACCACGTGCTGCTGATCGACGATTTCCTTGCCAACGGCAAGGCGTTAAAAGGCCTGATCGAGCTGTGCCATGAGGCCGGAGCCACTGTGGAAGGCATCGGCATCGCAGTGGAAAAGGGCTTCCAAGGCGGTGGCGACCAGCTGCGTGAGGAAGGGTACGACGTCGATTCCCTGGCAATCGTCGAATCGATGGATCCGGAAAACGGCACCATCGAATTCCGCTCCTGATTTTTTCAGTACGCTCAGACGATTATAAGAGAGGATGTAACAGTTGAGCGAAGAGAAGAACACAGAGAAAACCGAAAAAAAGACAAAGGCAAAAGACACTAAAAAAGGCGTGTCTTTTGAGGCGTTGAGCAGTCTTGACGCACCGGTGTCGTTCTGGAAGGGCATTCCGTTCGGCCTGCAGCACGTCATGGCCATGTTCGTGGCGAATCTCGCGCTATCTTCCTGGTGGCCACGGCCGCCAAGATGGATGCCGCGCAGTCCGCCGCCATCATTCAGCCGGCCTGCTGGTCGCAGGTCTCGGCACCTGCCTGCAGCTGTACGGTGTGTGGCTGATTGGTTCCCGTCTGCCGATGGTCACCGGCATTTCCTTCACCTACGTCGCGGCCGCCATGTCGATCGCGCAGCATCAGGGTTATGGCGCAGTCGCCGGCGCCGTGGTGCTTGGCGGCCTGTTGGAGGTCGTGCTTGGTTTGACGGCCAAGTATTGGCGTCGTTTCGTCCCGCCGATCGTTTCCGCGATTGTCGTCACCTCGATTGGTTTTTCGCTCCTGTCCGTCGGCGCCACGAGCTTCGGCGGCGGTTCCGGCGCGAAGGATTTCGGCAGCTGGCAGAATCTGACGCTTGGCTGATTTCGCTGGTGGCTTGCCTTGCGTTCCAGCTGCTCATGAAGGGCACCGCCAAGCAGCTTTCCGTGCTGTTCGGCCTTGTCGTGGGCTATGTGGTCGCGATTTTCATGGGAAAGGTCGATTTCTCCGGTTTCGCCAATCTGCAGGTCGTGTCGGTGCCGCATTTCATGCCGTTCAAGCTTGAGTTTGATCCGGGCGCGATTATCTCCTTCGCTCTGCTGTATGTCGTTTCCTCGGTTGAGGTGTTGGGCGACACAGCGGCGCTTACCAAGGTCGGTCTCGACCGTCAACCCACCGACAAGGAAACCGCCGGAGCTATTGCCGGCGACGGTTTGATCTCCTCCGTGTCCGGTTTGTTCGGCTGCCTGCCATTGACTTCGTTCGCGCAGAACATCGGTCTGGTGGCGATGACCAAGGTGGTCAACCGCAAGGTGATTCTTTCCGGCGGTCTGATTTTGGTGCTCGCCAGCTTCGTTCCGGCCGTTGCAGAGGTCTTCAACTCCCTGCCGCAGGCTGTGCTTGGCGGCTGCACCATCATGATGTTCGGCAATATCATCCTGTCCGGATTCCAGATGATTTCCGAGGCCGGTTACACGCAGCGCAACATCACCATCGCCGCGTTGAGCCTGACCATTGGCATCGGTTTCACCCAGGTCGGCGACATTTTCGCCAACTTCCCGGCGCTGTTCCAGTCCATCTTCGCTTCCAACTGCATCGCGGTGTCGTTCGTGGTGGCTGTGATTCTCAACGCCGTTCTGCCTAGCGAGGAGCACTTTCTGTCCGCTCCTCAGCATCAGGAGGCTGATTTCCCTAATATCGGCATCGTCCGCATATGAATGATCCCCATTCCGATTTCCACGGAATGGGGATCATTCATATGCGACGGCATGTGGCGGACCTCGTATGGAAGTCGTCAACGCATCAATCAGTGCCCTTGCTTGATCCAAGCGGCGATTGAATCCTTGACCGCCTGCGCGTAGATCGTATTGGACATTCCCGGATGGATGCCATCTCCGGCAAGTTCGTCAGCATGCTGGGAAATGGTCCCGTCCCAATCGACCAGTACGACGTTGTTGGAATGCGCCGCGGCGAATTGCTTCAACACGGCATTGGTGCCGGGAACCCATGAAACGGGAGCGTGCGCGTTAATGAGCACCAGCACATGATCGGGGCCGACATCATTCAGCAGATCGTCAAGCTGATTATTGGTCACCACGGAGTTGGTGGCAAGTCCCACCAAGACCCAGGGGCGCAGATTTCCTTGCGCTTTCAATTGATCGACAAGACCCTGTCCCTTCGCCATCGACCGTGAGACTTCGGCATCCACAATGATGTTGGGGAACGTGTCTTGCAATCCTTTGCTGGACGCCAGCATCACCGAATCTCCGATGGCGGCCATTTGCGAACCATCCGGCATCTTATGTCGTGGCTTCCTTGGCATCGGTGTTCTGCGTCGTTCCAAAGCGGCATGATTGCGTTGCTGCAACAGCCTGGAACTGATACCCAAGGATTGCGCCACACTGGTTTGTTCCGGTGCCGTCGCCACAGCGTATCCGCAGAAGCTCCATGAGCATGCCAGCACCACGACCGTGGATATCAGACGGCCGCAATGCTCGGCTTCGTCTCCACTGATCGGACGAATCAACGCGATGAATCCCGCACGAGCGACTGGCTTCTCGAACAGTCGCCAAGATGCGAACGCGAACAGCACGGTGAGGATGAAGGTGAAGGACAGCAGCCTGTCGGCATGCCATGCGCCCCACTGGGGCAACAGGGATCTCAGCAGCAGCCATAATGGCCAATGCCACAGATAAATGCCATACGAATAATGGCCCAAAGCGGCAAGCGGCTTGAACACAAGCAGATCCTGCATCCAGGATCCGAATGGTATGGTTCCTGCGATCAGCACCACAGCAAGCACGGAGCGACGAAGATACCGCCATGGAACGCCGCTGGGCCTTGAGTGATATGCCGCATCATCACAGCAATGCCAGCAATGAGCCAAAGGCAACTATCGGCCGAATTGAATCCATATCTTATGGAATCGTTCCATTATCCGCGATTCATTGGCTCGCCCATGCTCATGTCTGAGAATCGGCAGTATCCAAGCCAGCGCGGCACCGAGCCATAGGCCCATGGCGTGCGTGTCGGTGCCGAAATACACACGTGTGGGGTCAGCGCCAGAGTGGTATAGCAGTCCCATGGATGCCGCGCTTGCTCCGGCAAGGGCTGTCAGTATGCATACCGGAGCCCATCTGATGATGATTTTTCGCAGCAGCAAAACCACGAATGGAGCGATCAGATAAAACTGCATGAGCAACGACATGAACCATAGGTGACGGAATATGTCAGGTTCATCTGGGAGAAATAGCTGGCTCCGCTGCTGATGGCATACCAGTTGTAGCATCCCAGAAGCACGGTCATGATCTGGTTCCGGATGCCGACAAGCATGTCGCGGTTCACCAGCCATGCCAACGTCGCCGAGATCGGGATAAGAGCAAACAGCGCGGGATAAATCCGGCGGAACCGTTTGAGGAAGTACTCCCCCAGTTCCAAGCCTTTACCTGAATCGATACGATTGAGCAGCGATGAGAAAATCAGGAAACCGGAGATGGTGAAGAACACATCCACACCGAAAAACCCGCCTTGAAGCGAAAGCTCATCGCAGTGATACAGCACAATCGCAATAAGGCTATGCCTTTAAGCCCGTCCAAACCGACGAAACGTCGTTTAGCAGCCACGAATAACCAACCGTTCTCTCTTACATCATTGCACGGTACAGTGCAACCTGTCGTATCGTACTACCAAGCAATCCCTTGCGAATCGCGGAAAAGGGGGCCCAACGCACTGCGCCGCCGTGCCTGATTGACCGATGATATCGATTATCAGGCACGGCGGCGCAGATTCATACCGTTTGCCGTCACGTTCCTCTACCAGCCGAAACGTGACACGTCACTCACTTGGAGAAGACGTTGCCGTAGGAGTCCTTGCCTTCTTCTGCGATGGCGGCGGACTTGCGGGCGATGGCCAGCTCCTCGTTGGTCGGGATGACGCAGATGGTGACTGCGGAATCCGGGGTGGAGATGATGCGCGGTTCCTTGGAACGGGTCGCGTTCTTCTCCTCATCCAGCTTGACGCCGAACGGAGCGAGCTTGTCGCAGACCATCTTGCGCACGACGTCATCGTTCTCGCCAACGCCTGCGGTGAAGGTGATCACGTCGACGCCACCCATCTGAGCGGTGTAGTTGCCGATGTAGCCGACGATGCGGTGCACGTAGATGTCGAGAGCCAGCTTGGCGTCCTCGTTGCCCTCTTCGACCAGACGATGCACTTCACGCAGGTCGCCGAAGCCGGTCAGACCCATCATGCCGGAACGCTTGTTGAACAGGGTGTCCAGTTCGTCCACGCTCATGTGGGCGTTGCGAATCAGGTGGAAGACGACGGCCGGATCGATGTCGCCGGTACGGCCACCCATCACGAGGCCTTCCAGCGGGGTCAGACCCATGGAGGTCTCAACCGGCTTGCCGGAGATTTCGGCGGAGGCGGAAGCACCGTTGCCGATGTGCAGCACGATCTGCTTGAGCCTTCGGCCGGCTTGCCGATGACGGACGGCACGACGGAGGAGATGAACTCGTGGGAGGTGCCATGGGCGCCGTAACGGCGGATGTGGTACTGCTGGGCGACTTCCTTGTTCAGCGCGTAGGTGCTGGAAGCCTTCGGCAGCTGGAAGAAGAAGGAGGAATCGAACACGAAGATCTGCGGAACATCCGGCAGCAGGGAGCGCATGACCTCAGCGCCCTTGGCCTCCGGACCGTTGTGCAGCGGGGCGAGCACGGCGAGGTCCTTGACCTGGCCGATGGTCTTGTCGTTGACCAGAGCCGGCTTCGGGAAAATGGAACCACCCTGCACCACGCGATGGCCGACGGCCACGATGCCTGCGTCGGCGAGCTTCGGGCCGAACTCGTCGAAGAAGCCGAGCACGCGCTTCAGACCCTGCTCATGGTCGTGAATCGGCTCTTCGAGCTCATGCTTCTCGCCGTTGTACTCGTGCTTGTAATGACCGTCAACCGGCTCGCCGATCTTCTCGACCAGACCGGAAGCGATACCTTCGCCGGTTTCAAGATCAACCAGCTGATACTTGATAGAGCTGGAACCGGAATTGATGACAAGGACGGTTTTCGCCATTGTGGGCATCCTCCATGTGTTAATCGATGTGCCGCTTACGCGACTTTCCAAAACCTTAGATTACTCGTTGCTTGCTACAAAATGCCCGATTACTGGGCTTCGATGGCGGTCAGGGCGATGGTGTTGATGATGTCCTGGACCGTGGCGCCACGGCTCAGATCGTTCACCGGGCGGTTGAGACCCTGCAGCACCGGCCCGACGGCGGCCGCTCCCGAGGAACGCTGTACCGCCTTGTATGCGATGTTGCCCGCGCACAGATCCGGGAATACGAACACATTGACATGGCCCGCCACCGGATCGCCCTTGGCTTTGGTCGCGGCCACGGTCGGAGACCATGCCGCGTCGAACTGGATCGATCCGACCACCGCAAGGTCGGGAGCCTTGTCTTTGACGATGGTGGTGGCTTCCTCGACGAGGTCGACGTCGGGTCCTTTTCCGGAGCCCAGCGTGGAATAGGACAGCATGCCCACCTTCGGTTCAAGGCCGAACGCTTGGCCGTTTCGGCGGATTGGATCGCGATTTCGGCGAGCTGCTCGGCATTGGGGTTAAGGTTGATGGCACAGTCGGCGAACACGGCGACATGGTCCTTGAAACACATCAGGAACGCTCCGGATACCAACGATGTTCCTGGCTTGGTCTTGATGACCTGCAGGGCCGGACGCACGGTATTGGCCGTGGAGTTGACGGAACCGGACACGAGGCCGTCCGCCATGCCCATCACCACAAGCATGGTGCCGAAATAGCTGTCATCGGCCAGCTGTTTGCGCGCCTGCTCTTCGGTCATGCCTTTCTTGGCGCGCAGCTCGCACAGCTTCGCCACCATGGGTTCCAACACCGTTTCATCATCCTTGGCTTGGAATTTCGCCTTGCCAAGCGATTTCAATCCCAATTCCTGACCACGGGCGAGAATGGCGTTTTCGTCTCCGACGATGATCAGATCGACGATGTCGCGTTCCAGCAGATAATCGGCGGCTTTGATGATGCGATCCTCGTTGCCCTCCGGCAGCACGATGGTCTTCTTGTCCGCCTTCGCCTTGCCCAGCAGACCGTATTGGAAAGCATAGGGTGTGGTCGGGGCGTCGAATGGCGATTCGAGTACCGCGGTCAGTTCCGCGGCGTCGACGTTCGTCGCGAACGCTTCGTCTGCCTTGCTGATGGCGTCATCGTCATTGAAATCGACGGCAGGTAGCGTCCACACCGGCACCGGGTAGTCGACGAAGCATGCTTTGAGCGGATCCGGCTGCGTGTCGTCACACCCAGTAATGAACACGCCGACGACTTTGCTCCCGGCGTCTTCGATGACCTTGGTGGATGCCTCAACCGTGCTTTTGACTTGTTCCGGTGTGCGTTCGATAGTGCATACGGCCAGCAGGACCGGCGATTGGAGGTCTGCCGCGAAGTCAGCGTTGAAAGAGAACATCGCGGGATCATTGACTGCTGACCTGTCGGTGCCGACAATCACCATGCATCCGGTCGGGCTGTTTCTACGGCTTGGGTGTAGGCCGCAACGATATCCGCCCGCGAACCTTCCTTATCGTTACGAGCGCGCTTGGGGCACACGCCGACGGACTGTTCCCGGCTCAAACCGGCATTGGAAGCTTCGATCAGCACGTCCGTGAAGGTGTCTTTTCTGCAGACCGCCGGACGGAACACTCCGGTCTTGCCGGCTGCGGCAAGTGCTTGGTGACTCCAAGGGCGACAACATTACGGCCGTTAGCCGCTTCGGGACTGATGATGGTGACGCTGGTAAAACTCACGGTGTCTCCTATGTACTTCACATTATTCGGGTGCGATACCACATCGTTCGCACAATGAGCAATTGTAATGTGCAAACGGTAACTGACACGCGCTAGCGGTTTTGCTGTTTTAAGCCAAGCATATCGCACCGTAATACGAAAAAGCCCCAAGGGAACAATCCCTTGGGGCTTTTATCAAGCAATCAGGCCAAATAAGCCTAGGGGCTCACTCGTTATCGCCAGCGGTTGCGGCGGTAGCGGAGACAGCACCCTGCTTGTTGGTGTTGACACCGGAGTAGACCCAGTCGGTGTAATCCGGGTGATCGTAGCCGTTGTCGACAGCGAACTGGAAGGCTTCCTGACGGAAGGCCTCGAGCTCGTTGATCTTGTCGGCGTACTTGTCAGCGTCGATCATGCGCAGAGCTTCAGCCTGGAGCTCGTAGCGATCGATGTTGTTCACGCGAACCATGTCGTACGGGGTGGTGGTGGAGCCCTGCTCCTCGTAGCCGTGAACGTTGAAGTTGTCGTGGTTCGGGCGATCGTAGATCAGACCACGCACGTCGCGGGCATAGGAGTGGTAAGCGAACAGGACCGGCTTGTCCTCGGTGAACAGCTCAGCGAACTCCTCATCGGAGAGGGCCTCGTTGTTCTCCTTGGCGGACTGCAGCTTGACCAGGTCAACCACGTTGACGACCTTGAACTTGATGCCCATGGCGTCCAGCTTGTCGGCAGCGGCCATGATTTCCTGAGTCGGAACATCACCGGTGGCGGCGAGCACGATCTGAGCCTCATCGTTGGACTTCACGTTGGAAGCCCACTTCCACTCGGCAGCACCCTTCTCGAGCTCGGCGCGAGCTTCGTCCAGGGTCAGCCAGGTGGCGGCCGGCTGCTTGCCGGCGATGATGGCGTTGATCTTGTTGGTGGACTTGTAGCACTTCTCAGCCACAGCGAGCAGCATGTTGGAATCCACCGGGAAGTAGATGCCGATCACGTGATCGTTGTTGAAGCACTTGTTCAGCAGGACGGAGGTGACACCCGGATC
>ENA-OPZM01000044-OPZM01000044.1-human-gut-metagenome-genome-assembly--contig:-NODE-44-length-48350-cov-9.154511_pt1 | contig 48350 bp, 57 predicted proteins | sample MGYA00242478_ERZ504493 | MGnify/ENA primary metagenome ERZ504493 (study PRJEB26092, sample SAMD00036227) | human gut metagenome | host: Homo sapiens | study: EMG produced TPA metagenomics assembly of... | reverse complement strand
CACCTCTGCTCTTTCATTGCGATGTATAACTTAATCATTCCAACCTGACTTTCTTAGCCGGGGAAACATACAAAAAAAAAGATCCTGCAGCATGACGCTGCAGGATCAATGAACCGTTATTCAGGCTTTACCGCAAAGCTCGTTCAGCGGGTCGGAGCGACCGTGACCGGGCAACGCTGGAAGCTCTTGAGATCGACATAGCCGGTGGTTGCATGGCACGACGGAGCGCGCCAATGTAATTGGTGGTGCCGTCCGCATTGTGGCTGGGGCCGAACATGATATCTTCCAGGGTGCCGACGGTGCCGACGTTCGTGCGGAAGCCGCGCGGAAGCGTCTGATGACGGGCTTCGGCACCCCAATGCATGCCCTTGCCCGGAGCTTCCTCGGCACGGGCCAGCGGAGAGCCAAGCATCACGCATCGGCGCCAAGCGCGAACGCCTTGATGAAGCTGCCGGAGTCGCCCATGCCGCCGTCGGCGATCACTTGGACGTAACGGCCGCCGGACTCGTCCATGTAGTCGCGGCGGGCTTCGGCCACGTCGGCGATGGCGGTGGCCATCGGAGCGTGAACACCGATGGTGTTGCGGTTCGCGGATACTGCGCCGCCGCCGAAGCCGACGAGCACGCCGGCCGCGCCGGTACGCATCAAGTGCAGGGCCGCGGTGTAGTTGCGGCGCCGCCTACGATGACGGGCACATCCAGATCGTAGATGAACTTCTTCAGGTTCAATGGCTCGTGATCCTGGGAGACGTGCTCGGCGGAAACGACCGTGCCGCGGATGACGAACAGGTCGACGCCCGCTTCGAGCACGGTCGAATAATAGTCCTGCGTGCGCTGCGGGGACAGGGCGCCCGCAACGGTGACGCCGGCGTCACGAATCTCATGCAGACGCTCGACAATGAGCTCCGGCTTGATCGGCTCAGCGTAGATCTGCTGAATACGCTCGGTCGCGCTTTCGGCCGGCAGTTCGGCGATCTCGTCAAGCAGCGGCTGCGGATCGTCGTAGCGGGTCCACAGGCCTTCGAGGTCGAGCACGCCAAGCGCGCCCATCTTGCCCATGGCGATGGCGGTGGCCGGGCTGGTCACCGAATCCATCGGAGCGCCGATAACCGGCACGTCGAATTCATAAGCGTCAACCTGCCACGAGGTGGACACATCCTGCGGATCGCGAGTACGACGGGAGGGAACAATGGAAACGTCGTCCAGAGAGTATGCCAGACGGCCCTTCTTGCCCAAACCGATTTCAATTTCCTGAGACATGTTTTCAAGGCTAATGCTCAGCAATGACAGTATGCAAGAGCGTGTCACCTGCCGCCACACCGTTTTTTTGGACATTAACAGGTGCCGTTAACACGTTCGTTATAAGACAGGAACTTATCACCTTCAATCCCGACAGGAGGGCAACACATGGCCAAAATCAAGGTCGAAGGCAAGGTCGTCGAACTCGACGGCGACGAAATGACCCGCGTCATCTGGAAAGATATCAAGGATCGCCTGATCCTTCCATACCTCGACGTGGATCTCGAATATTACGATCTCGGCATCGAAAACCGCGATGCACCGACGATCAGGTGACCGTCGACGCGGCGAAGGCCATCCAGCGTGAGCATGTCGGTGTAAAGTGCGCCACCATCACGCCGGATGAGGCGCGTGTCAAGGAATTCGGCCTGAAGAAGATGTGGAAGTCCCCCAATGGCACCATCCGCAATATTCTCGGCGGAACCATTTTCCGCGAGCCGATCGTGATGAGCAACGTTCCGCGTCTGGTTCCCGGCTGGACCAAGCCGATTGTAGTAGCCCGCCATGCGTTCGGCGACCAGTATAAGGCCACTGATTTCAAGGTTCCGGGGGCAGGCACGCTCACCGTCACCTTCACTCCGGAAGATGGTTCCGAGCCGATCGAACATGTCGTGTACGACTATGGTGCCGACGGCGGCGTGGCCCAGGTGCAGTACAACGTGAACGATTCCATCCGTGGTTTCGCCCGCGCCTGCTTTAACTATGGTCTGATGCGCGGCTATCCGGTGTATCTTTCCACCAAGAACACGATTCTCAAGGCATACGACGGCCAGTTCAAGGATACGTTCGCCGAAGTGTTCGAAAACGAATACAAAGACAAGTACGCCGCAGCGGGCCTGACTTATGAGCATCGTCTGATCGACGACATGGTGGCCAGCTCCCTCAAGTGGCATGGCGGCTACATTTGGGCCTGCAAGAACTATGATGGCGACGTGCAGTCCGATTCCGTGGCGCAAGGCTTCGGCTCTCTCGGCCTCATGACCTCCGTGCTCATGACCCCTGACGGCCAGACCGTCGAGGCCGAGGCCGCACACGGCACTGTGACCCGCCACTACCGCCGCTGGCAGAAGGGAGAGAAGACCTCCACCAATCCGATCGCATCGATTTTCGCTTGGACCGGCGGTCTCAAGCACCGCGCCGACTTGGATAACACTCCGGAAGTCAAGTATTTCGCCGAAACTTTGGAGAAGGTCATCGTGTCTACCGTTGAAGGCGGTCAGATGACCAAGGATCTCGCCATGCTCGTTGGTCCGGATCAGGCCTGGCTTGACACCGAAGGCTTCATGAACGCTTTGGACGAGAATCTCGCCAAGGCTCTGGCCGAATGACCTAGCCGAATAACCTTTGGCTGAACGGCCAGCAGCAGGCTCAAAAGGCTGGATATGTATGGTTCACACGCATATCCAGCCCTTTTTGACGTCCGGATATTACAATCGGAGCTCAGCATAGGAATCATCATTCGATTTTCATGAAGGAAACGGCATGACACTGCACCGCACGACCGTGACGAAACGTCTGTTCGCACTGTTGGCATCGACCTCGCTCATCATGACCATGGGCGCCTGCTCATCCGCCAATGAAACGCAATCGCATGAAACGGACTCCCCCAGCACCGCCACTGCCACCGATGCCGGCAACGTGGTGATCTTCACCCCTTCGGACGGCATCACCATCTCCCAGCAGACGCCTCTGAGCAAATGGGAGAAGCTGGTGCCGGAAATCGTTTCATCATTGAAAGACAATGATGTCAAAGGCGCCAACATCACCGTCAAAGCGGCGCCAAGTCTCGACAAGCAAAGCCAAAGCGTGCAGGATTACGTGGTGAATCACGTCAACAGCACCAGCGACGATGCGGATTCCTCCGACAAAACCACTCTGGTAGTGGCGCCGGTGGCCGACACCACCGAATCCGACCGCCAATATGGAGACTATGTGTCGCACGCCATCACATGGAATGGGAGCTCCTCCGACGAAGACGCCCAGGACTACGCCCAATCCGCGGAACGTTTGGTTTCCGCATTGCAGCTCGCTCAAAACGAGGGCATGAAAGTCGTGTTAGTGTCGAACACGCTGCAGGGTTTCACTCCGGATGTGTACGTGCCGATGACCACGGCCGAGCAGATCGGCCAGCTTCAAGCCAAACAGCTGGTCAGCAAGCTCGAGCTCGACAAAACCAGCTCCGACAATCCGAAGCATATCGAAGTGCTACTCCCCTACGATGCCGCCAATGAAAGCGGCAGCACAGCGGACGCGACTTTCGCGCAAGGCGTGTTCAAAGGCATTTGGTCAGTGCTTGGACCGTATTTCAAAGATGGGAAGGCCGTTTCCCCATCCGGCACGCTGACCTCGTCGAGCACGGAATCCGATTGGGTGTCCGTGGCGTTCGACGCGGCGAAAAGTGAGCGGGTCAAATCCACGCTCGCCGGACGTCTCGGCATGGATAAGGACACATCGCGCCATACCCGCATCGACGGCATCATCTCCTGCAATGATTATGTGGCCGGCTATGCTTCCGAAGAGCTCAACGATCTTGGATATACCGGTTCGGCGGCCGACATCAACCCATCCATCACCATTTCCGGCATCGTAGACAATATCACCGGCAAGAAAGACCTGAAAAAACAGTCCGTTCCCGATCCTGCGCAGGCGCCTGAATCCGATGACGGCGATTCCGATACGGAGGATACCAGCGATTCCCTTGACGAGCAGAACTCGCAATGGCCGATCATCACCGGTTACGGCGCCTACGTCAGCTCCATACCGAATATCGTGAACGGCAAACAGTGGATGACCGCTTTGGAAAATCGCAAGACCTTAGCATCCGACATCGCACAGACCTGCGTGCAGCTCAACACGTCGGGCAAACTTGCGAAGCTGACGTTCATCTCATCCGTCGCCATGGAAGACATGAAAGTGCCGACCATTCAGGAAGAGGCGCTTGCGGTCAGCGCCAGCAATCTGAAGAAAACGCTGATCGAACCGGGATATATCTCGCTCGCCGAAGCAGGCTTGTAGACCGGCAACAAGGTAATCCGGATTATCAGACATAGGAAATCCGACAAGAGATGGAAAAAGCTGGCCTCCGTCGAACCGCCGCGACGGAAGCCAGCTTTTTATGTTGCGGCCGGCACATTCCTACCGCCGATCATCGCATTCTACTTCTTCGGAACGTAGATGACGGTGTCGATCAGCATGCGGTAGTGATCAACCACCGCCTGACGGCGTGCCTTCATGCTCGGCGTGACCAAGCCGTTTTCTTCGGTGAACTCGTCCGGCACGATTTCGAACTTACGGATCGATTCGGCACGGGATGCGAGCTCGTTGGCTTTGTTGACGGCACGTTCCACTTCGGCGCGCACGATCGGATTGCGGGAGGCCTCCTCGAGGGATGCCGCGCATTCCGCGCCTTTCGATGCAAGCCATGCGTTCGTTTCGCCAAGATCCAACGCAATGATGGCCGCTATGAACGGCTTGCGGTCGCCGATCATCACGCATTGACTCACCACGGGCGACGTCATGATCGACGCTTCCATTTCGCATGGAGAGACGTTCTTGCCGCCGGCGGTGATGATGAGGTCCTTCTTACGTCCGACGATGGAGACGAAGCTTCGTCGTCGATGGAACCAAGATCACCGGTATGCAGCCAGCCGTCGACAATCTGCTGCCTGGTGACGTCGGGATTGTTGTGGTAGCCGGCGCATACGGCCGGGCTCTTGATGCACAGTTCACCTTCCTCGTCGACACCCATGGCCACGCCCTGCAGAGGCAGTCCGATGGTGCCAATCTTGTATCCGGAGGTCGGATTGACGCTTGACGGAGCGCAGGTTTCGGTCATGCCATAGCCTTCCAGCAGCGGCAGTCCGACGCCATTGAAAAAATGCGCGATGGATGAATCAAGCGGAGCGCCTCCGGAAACCGCGTATTCCACATGGCCGCCGAACACGTCCATGATCGAGGAGTACACCAGCTTGTTGTACAGCGCATGCTTGAGATTCAAGACAACCGGAATGCCTTCGCCTGACTGCTGTGCGTACGACCAGTCGCGCGCCGTCTGCGTGGCACCTGCGAAAATACGTCCTTTGAGGCCGGCTCCGGCCTTTTGCGACGCCGCATTGTATATCTTTTCGAAGATACGCGGCACGGCAAGGATGAACGTCGGCTTGAACGCTTTGAAATCAGCCAGGATCGTCTTCAAGTTGCTGGATAGGCCGAGCGAGACGTTACCTGCGAAGCAGAAGAACTGCATGTAGCGTGCGAACACGTGCGCCAGTGGAAGGAACAGCAGCAGACGACGGTTCGGCTTCATCGCGATATCGGGCATGGAGCTAATGCCCGAATAGGTGATGAACACGAAATTGGAATGGGTGAGCTCAATGCCTTTTGGCGTGCCTGTGGAGCCGGAGGTGTACACGATGGTGGCGAGGTCCGATCCTTTGACTGCATGTTCGCGCTCTTGGAATTCGGCGTCGGACACGGCATGTCCGTATTCGATCATCGTGTCGATCGCGCCAAGTCCGATGACGTAGACGTCGCCAAGATTGGAGCATTCGTTTCTGATGGATTCGATCTTGTCGCGTTGCGCGTCATCTTCTGCGAACGCCATTTTGACGTTGGCGTCGTTGAAGATCATTTTGACCTGCGCGGGAGAATTCGTCTCGTATACGGGAACGGTGAGCGCTCCGATCGACATGATGGCCACGTCGAGCGCAGTCCACTGCCAGCAGGTGTGAGAGATGATGGACACCGATTCGCCGGGCATGATGCCTTGGGCGATCAGGCCTTTGGCGATGGCGATGACCTTGGCACGGAATTCGGTGGCGCTGAACGACGACCACTCGCCATGCTCGTTCTTGTATTCGACCAATGAATCGTTCGGAGTGCGGTTCGCTCGTTCATCAAGCACCGAGAAAATGTTCTTATCCGTGTCGATCTGCTGTTCCAAAGGCCGCGTGTATTCCTTGTACATGGCATTTCTCCCCTGCGTAATCGTCGTACATGTAGCATCATAGCCTGAGAGCTTCACTTTTTTCGACGAGGCCACGACGTATGGACAAAATCAATGGTTCTGTCGACCCCTGTTTCACAGGCCTTTCAATCCGATTCTCACCGTACGGGTTTTGCTTTCCGGATTGGTGTATTGCCGTCCTTCCGATTTTATCCCCCAATGCAGGCACCGCTCGTCGCAATGGTCGGATTCGCCCTCCACACGCGCGAAACGCTCCCCTTGCGCAACATGTGCGCCGACATCGCGTTCCGCAATGGCGGGTTCGAACGTCGAGGTCAGGCCGGAAAGGTCGCCTCCATGCCGGATGGTGACCACGGCTTTGCCTCCCACGTTGCCGCTGAAGGCGATCACGCCGTCCGCGGGCGCGACGATGGCTTCCTGAGGGTCCGCAAGCAGGTCGACACCCCGATGGCCTGGAAGCCACTGTTGTTTCGGCGCATCGTACTTGCCGACCACCTGCGCGCCGTTCAGCGGCCATCGCATCAGGACGGCGCAGGAACCGGACGCGGTCGCCGCATTCGTTTTCGCATACGTCGGTTCGGCCGACCATAGGCAGCACACGAGCAGCATGACACACGCCAGAGCGCATACGACCATGGTTTGGCGCAACTGCTGGCGGATGCGCTTCTTTTCCTCCTGTGCGATTCTGTTCCGTCGGATTCGCCTGCGATATTCACGTTCGTCCATGATGGCTCCTTCACGTTGCTGTGTTTGCGCCGTTGCGTTGTGCTGTGGTAAATCGCCAGCATGACAGTGTGAAGTTGTGCTTGTCCAGCTGAAACGGCCCTGTGGTCGGAGGATGAGTTATCCACAGGCTCCGGGCGTGTCTCGGCATACGATGGAACGTATGAGCGATAACACGTCACAGCGCAAAGCGTTGCAGCAACTGGAAAGCGAGTCCGATTACGATCGGATCACCTACTATCAGAAGCCTTTTATGGTGCTGTGGGCGGCCGTGCAGGAAGCGTCAAGCGAATTGCAGGACGATTACGCGCTCTCCCCCGAACTGGCGCAGTTGTGGGTTGCCGAGCAGATCCGCAAGGTGTCGGACTCGCTGGTGGACCGTCTTGCGGAAACGGCTTTGGCGCACGGCGAGTCGAAATCGAATGTGGCGCGCGCGGCCGGAGCAAGTCCCGCCAACGCGTTGCGGCGCTTTCCTCGGCTCAAGACCGATGGACCGCACGAGCGCACGCTGATCGACGACGTGCTTGATTCGTTAGAGTAACAAAAAGCCCTTGATTTCCAAGGGCTTTCATGTGGCTCCTGCGACTGGGCTTGAACCAGTGACCGTCCGATTAACAGTCGGATGCTCTGCCAACTGAGCTACGCAGGAATATTCTCCTGTTCTAAGCTTCTCCCCGACGAAAATCAGGAAAAACCTAAAAACGCGCTCCTGCGACTGGGCTTGAACCAGTGACCGTCCGATTAACAGTCGGATGCTCTGCCAACTGAGCTACGCAGGAATGTGCTTCCTGTACGGAATTGCTTCCGTGCACAAGTCACATATATTACACAAATCCTTTGTCTTCGCAAATCGAGTGTCGCACAGCGTGTCGCGACATCACCATTCGAGTTCCGCGATGTCCATCGGATGCTCGTTGACGTCGACGGCGGTGACCTTGCCATCATGCATGCGGATCACACGGTCCGCGATCGGCGCGATCGCGGAATTATGGGTCACGATCACCACGGTGGCGCCTTTCTTACGGCTCATGTCCTGCAGAATCTGCAGGACCTGCTTGCCGGTGTTGTAGTCCAACGCGCCGGTCGGCTCGTCGCACAGCAGGATCTTCGGATTCTTCGCCACAGCTCGGGCGATGGCCACACGCTGCTGTTCACCGCCGGAAAGCTGCGCGGGAAAATTGTCGACACGATCGCCGAGACCGACGTCTTCCAACACTTTGACGGCATCCTGAGCATCGGAAACGATCTGCGAGGCGAGCTCGACGTTTTCCTTCGCGGTCAAATTCGCCACAAGATTGTAGAACTGGAACACGAAACCGATGTCCGTCCTGCGATAAGCCGTCAGCTGTTTCGGGGAATAGTTGGAAATGTCGCGTCCGTCGATGACCACGCTGCCTTCTGAATTCGTGTCCATGCCACCCAAAATGTTGAGCACCGTCGACTTGCCCGCGCCCGACGCGCCCAGAATGATGGCCAGTTCGCCTTTTTCGATGCCGAAGCTCACATCATCGTTCGCGGTGATGGTGGTGGAACCCATTTGGTAACGCTTGTAACTATGCTGCATTTCGATATATGCCATTTTGGTCTCCATTCCACGCCGAAAAATCCTTGACTCCCAATATTACGACTACAGTAGGGATTGTTGCTCATAGACGACGAGGAAGGGAACGTTATGGACATCGCCGACGACGCCGACCGTTTGCAAACACTGCTGTACAGCGCTTACGATTCCGATACCGTGCGCGAGATGGAACGTCCGCTGCTTGACGACGGCGTGCCGCTGATGCGCATGGCCGCCTCGGCTGCGGCCCATGTGACCATGACACTGCTCGATGATGAGGACCTCGCCGTCGAGGACGCGCGGGTAGCCCTCCTTGTAGGGGCGGGAGATAATGGCGGCGACGGTCTATACGCCGGCGCGGAACTGGCGAACGAAGGCGCGCATGTCACCGCGATCGCCGTGGGACGTTCCCTGCACGAGGAGGCGTTCGGCGCGTTCGTGCATGCCGGAGGCCGTGTTCTCGTACTTGATCCCGCCGCCGAAATCCCAGGATGCACCACGGGTTTTTCCGCGGGAGAGGCCGGAGAACGACTGCAGGCCGCCGTTGAATACGTTCAGGCTCCCATGTGATCATCGACGCGATGACCGGAATCGGCGTAAGCGGCGCATTGCGTGGCATCGCAGGCGCCATCGCTTCCTCCTTGGGATTCGATGGCGAACTTCCCGACAGGCCCGCCCTGCCGAACAACGAGCCTTCCTCCGCCCTGCCGCTCGTCGTGGCGATCGACACGCCGTCCGGCGTTGGCGTAAATGACGGTTCGCTTCCAGGACCGTACATTCCTGCTGATGTTACGGTAACATTCGGCGCGATGAAGCCGTGCGCGATGGTGCCACCCGCCTCATACGCATGCGGCCGCCTCACTTTGGTCGATTTCGGTTTCGACATTGATGATTGCGTCCCCGCGGCCGAAATGACGGACGGCGATTTCGTAACGGATTCGATTCGCCTTCCGCAACTTTCGGACGGCAAGTATTCGCGTGGAGTGGTCGGATTGGTGACCGGCTCCGCCCGTTACCCCGGTGCAGCCGTATTGTCGGCCACGGCGGCGGCGCGCGCCAACACTGGCATGGTGCGCTATCTCGGCCCGCAACGAGCGCAGGACATGGTGCTTTCCTCGTTGCCCGAGGCGGTGATCGGCAAGGGCCGCGTCCAATCATGGGTGGTTGGTTCCGGCGTTCCCACGGGTGACGACGAAGCCGCCGACACCGACATTCAACGCGAAACCATAACCGCGTTGTTGAAGCATTACGCACTGCAGGAAAAAACCGACTCCAATGACGACGCCAGGAATGAAAGCGCCCTGGGCATGCCGCCGATCGTGGTAGACGCCGGAGCTTTGGACCTGCTGCCAGGCAAAGTGCCGGCTCAAGTGGTTGTCACCCCGCACGTCGGGGAGCTGGCCCGCATGTTGACTCGGCTAGACGGAAACGAAGCCAGCGTCGACAAAGTGCGCTCGCAGCCGCTCGCCTGCGCCCGCAGGGTCCATGAGCTGACCGGCGCGACCGTATTGTTGAAGGGCGCGGTGACCATGGTGGTCGGCACGGACGGCGAAGGCAACGAGCGGGTGATTCTTTCCGGACGCGCGCCGGCGTGGATGTCCACCGCAGGATCGGGCGATGTGCTTGCCGGCATGTTGGGCGCCCTGCTCGCGCAACAGGACGACATGCTTGCCGAGGATCCGGCATTAGTTCCCGAAGTCGTGGCGGCCGGAGCCTACATACATGGTCTTGCGGGCTCGATCGCATCGCGATCCGAACAGCGTGGATGGCATCGTCCGCAGATCTATGGGCATTCCAAAAAGCAGCATTTCGGGGAAATCGGCCATCCGATCATCGCGAGCGATATTATCGGCGGCATTCAGCCGGCATTTTGCAATTACTTTAATTGCAAAACAAATTTACCGAACACCAGCCCCAACATCGGTGGCTTTGCGCTACACTAACGTTGCCAATCCGTATTTTGCAGGAAGGATTTTCATGACCTCCCCCAGTGCCAACGTCACCGATGTGGTCTTTGATTTTTGCGGCGTGCTTATCGACTGGCAGACGCGCGCATGCCTTGAAGGCAGGTACCCCCAAGTGGTTGTAGACCGTATTTGCGCGGATAATGATCCGTGCGGCTTCTACGATTATGAGGATCGCATGGACCATGGCGAGGATTTCGAAGCATTTATCCCGACGTGGTACGTGAACAGGGCGAAGAGATCGCCGAGATTTTCCGCGATTACATCGAACGTTACGGCGATGCGCTCCCCCGCATGATTCCGGATATGGAACAGCTGCTTCGTGATTTGAAGGCTGCAGGCTACGGCGTGTGGGGGTTGACGAATTGGTCGCATGAGACGTTCCATTTCGCATTCGAACGTTTCCCGCAGCTCGGCGAGCTGCTGCAGGGCACGGTGGTGTCCGGCGTAGAGAAGATGCACAAGCCGAATGCCGACATCTACGAACTGGCGCTGAGCGTTCAATCTCAGGCCGGAATCCAGCGTGTTCTTCGACGACACCGCGAAGAACGTCACTGGCGCACAGGCCGTGGGCATGCACGCGTTCCGCTTCACTAACGCCGGTCAGGCTCGCCGCGATCTGAAATCTTTGGGCATGGATTTCTGACTTTTTCAAAACGAACACTTGAATTAACAAAGGGTGCGGATCGCACGCATGTGAACCGCACCCCGATTGTTGGACTGAAGAAATTCAGATTCGATTCCTTCACTGTTTGCAATTGGTTCTCCTGAGTCCGTTCATTAAACTTTCCCAGATTGCCAACGGCGTTTGTCAACGTTGATTTGTGTTCTGTGTCAAGGCGACGGTATCTAGCGTCGCTATGACGTTACTTCAGTTTTGCCGCGAACCGCGACTGCGGCGGAACAACAGGTAGCTGTATACATAAGGAACGAGCGCTGCACCAACCGCTATCGTCACAATAATTGCGACCATGAGCATGTCGCCCACAGGCACGACAGAGCTGACAACACCCGCCACAATCAACAGCACTCCCAACACCATGAAAGAGATGCCACCCACACGCTGCGTACGCTTCCAATTGTTCTCGTCGACCAGAGCCCAAGGCGTTCTGATGCCGAAAGTGTAATTCTGGCGCATGCGCGGAAGGTAATTGCCTAAGCCGACGAACAGCGCGCCCAATACCACGCTGACAATAAGCCCAACGGGACCGCCGGTAGCTGGATTACACCGAATGCGGTGGCTTCAGTGAACCATGTGACACCGCACATGATGAGTGTGAACGCGATGACGAATCCACGATACAGTCCGCTGGCCTTCATGTAGTTTCTCCCTTGGGTCCATCTTCGGGATGACGAGGAAAAGTCCCAAGCACAGCAACGGCAATACATCAAGAATCAACGTTACGGCACGCGGGCCATAACCATTGACCGAACCATCGGCACCCCAATGAATCGGCACGTTTTCGGGAAGCCGACTATAGCAGGCAAGATGTGCGATGATGTTGACTACACACAGTGCAACAAGCGCAATGCACAGATTGCGTCCGATCGGAGCGATCTTCTCCCCCGAATCAGTCTTGTTCTTGTCTTCGGCATGGTTGATGTTGTTTTTTAAATCGTTCAAGTTGTTTCCGCGCATAAGACCCTCCTTTATTTATTGTCTGTTTGATCATTCGCTTGATTGACGTTTCCATCGCCGTCCATGAATCCCATGAACCATCCGATCAGATCCTGCATCACCGTGGTGTTGAGACTGTAGATGATGTTCTGCCGTGCCGTTCGTCGGTTACCAGTCCCGCGGTTTTCAACGTGGTCAGATGGTGGCTGATCGACGGTTTGCTCATGTTGAATTGTTCCGCAAGTTCACCAGCCGTCATGTCACGTTCGCGCAGCAATTCCAAAATGCGCCGTCGCGTGGGATCGGAGAGCGCTTTGAATCCCTCCCCTGCCATACATTCCTCCTTCGCTTCGCAATGTTCACACATTTTCTTATTTAGATAATTATCTAAATATCTACCGCGGACATGCGTGCGTTACGTTTCGCACGTTATGGTGGGAAGCATGATTGATTGGAGCAACCAGGACTGAGTTTTCAAAGAAGGCGCACCTTGCCCGTGTGGTGGAGCAATGGTGCGCCCGGTATTTCGCTTGACAGTCGCAAATTATGGGATCGTGGATCTGTCATAACGACTAGTCCACGATGATTCGACCTGTTTGAACGGTTGGTCGATAGTGATTTGTTTTACTGCTTCTGGTCATAGGGTGGGTTGATCATGCGGTCACGCCAATAGTAGACGTCATCATGTTCGCCGATTTCGCGATACACCTTGCATGGCTGTCCGAATGCGACCATATTGGCGGGAATATCTTTGGTAACCAGCGAGCATGCGCCAATCACCGAATTGTCGCCAATGGTGACGCCGGGAAGCACGGTAACGTTGGCGCCCAACCACACATTACGGCCGATGGTGACCGGCAGAGAATACTGTGTGACCTTCTCGCGCAGGTCAGGACGAATCGGATGGCCGGTGGTAATGATAGTGCAGTTCGGGCCGATCATGGTATGTTCGCCGATATGCACTTCACCATCATCAACTAACGTAAGGTTGAAATTGGCGTAGGCGTGCGCACTGAAATACGTGTTGCATCCCCAATTGGCATGTAACGGCGGTTCGATATAGCGTCCTCGCCGAATTCGCCAAGCAGTTGGCGTGCGATTTCGTTGCGTTGCGTCATTTGACTGGGGCGGGTTGCATTGAAGTCGTATAGCAGTTCCATCTGTTCCTTCTGTGCTTTGATCATCTCTTCGTCATCGCAGGTGTAGATCAGTCCGGAATTCATAGTGTCAAGCACTCGTTGCGGCACAGTCATGGCAGCCTCCTTGCAGTCGTTCATGTCCGTTGCGATTATATACGAACACAACGCAACTCATGTCGTGATTCCGCATGCCTTTCGCGATTCTTTGCACAATCATCGGCCGCGCGTCTGCCAATATCGGAACGCCATGCAGTGTCATTTACCCCCATTTATTCCAGCATTGGAAACTCTGCGGATGGACGGAAGTACGTTGTCAACCAGGCGGATGGAATGTGCCTCGTTCGTGGGTGGTGGGATAGCATATTGTTGGTTTTGTCGTTGTGATTGTTAATTGCAAGTCAATAGTCGAAGGAGAATCATGACATATTCCAAGAATGCGCCGTTCCGCGCCGATGTGGTCGGTTCTTATCTGCGTCCGGACGAACTCAAGCAGGCTCGTGCAGATTATGCTGCAGGTATTATTGATGCCGCTGGATTGAAAGCTGTCGAAGACAGGCTGATCACTGATCTGGTTGCCAAGCAGAAGGCCGCCGGTCTGCATGTCATCACCGATGGTGAATTCCGTCGCGGCTGGTGGCATTTCGATTTCATGTGGGGCTTCAACGGCGTGGACCATGTCGCAGCCGCCCATCGCGTTGCCTTCCATGACGAGGTCACTCCCGCCGACACTGCCACGGTGACCGGCAAGCTCGACGGACACGATCATCCGTTCGTGGAGCATTTCAAGTTCGTCAAGCAGTTTGAAGATGACAATACCGTTGCTCGCCAGACCATGCCTTCCCCAGCGCAGACCCGTTTCGTGCTTACCGGCAACAAGAACGCCTACCCGTACGACGAGTTCTACAAAGATGACGACGAGCTGACCGCGGATATCGTGGCCGCATACCGTCAGGTCATTGCCGACCTGTATGCCGCCGGCTGCCGTAACGTGCAGTTCGATGACTGCACTTGGACTCGCCTGTGCGACAAGAGCGTGCGTGAGCGTCTCGGCTGGAGCGATGAGGATGCGGCCCGCCTGCAGCAGGAGAATCTTGACGTGATCAACGCAGTGATCGCAGACCAGCCTGATGATTTGGTGATCAACACCCATATCTGCCGTGGTAATTTCCATTCCACGTGGCTGTCGTCCGGCGGTTATGCTCCGGTCGCAGCCAAGCTGTTCGGCGAAGAGAACGTGGACGCCTACTATCTGGAGTTCGACGACGACCGTTCCGGTGACTTCGCGCCACTGGCTGAGGTTTCCGGCGATAAACAGGTTGTGCTTGGCCTCGTCACCTCCAAGAGACCGGAACTTGAAGATCCGGAAGTGATTAAGGCTCGCATCTCCGAAGCGGCCCAGTATGTGCCGCTCGACCGCTTATGCCTGTCCACCCAGTGCGGTTTTGCCTCCACTGAGGAAGGCAACAAGCTCACTGAGGAGCAGCAGTGGGCCAAGATCGCACTCGTAAGGTCCATCGCCGAAGAAGTCTGGGGCGAATAATCCAAGCCAATGCCCGGTACGACCAGCTTATGACATGGTCGTACCGGGCATTGTGTTATTCGATGATGTGAACGCGGAGCATTGGGCGAAACGTATAATACGGGACAGCAATCGTGAAATCATAACATCGCAGACAGGGAAAGCTATGAGAAAAGTGGCTTTTATTTGCATGCATAATTCATGCCGCAGCCAGATTGCCGAAGCGTTGGGAAAGCATCTACGCGGAACCGATTGTGATTTTTATTCCGCAGGTGTGGAAACCAAGCCGCAGATCAATCAGGATGCCGTACGACTCATGAAAGAGCTTTACGGCATCGACATGGAGAAAACGCAATACTCCAAGCTGATTTCGGATATTCCAAAACCTGACACCGCGATCTCCATGGGCTGCGACGTGGGATGTCCCTATATCGGCAAGACTTTCGACGATAATTGGAATCTGCCAGATCCAACCGGGCACAACGATGAAGCTTTCATTGACGTCATCCGTCGCATCGAGGAAAACATCATGAAGCTCTAAAGGGTCTTGACCAGCATCCGTTCGAAGCCCACCAAGACCCTTCCAAAGCATTCTAGGTTAGCTTCTAGCACAATCAGCAGGCAGCTAAATTTTGCCAGCGTGATTTGGTAAGAACATTCACGTGCCCGACACGCACCTCGTGCATAAGAGGCACCGGCACCTCATCACACGTGTGATGATAGACAAAACCAACCTTCTCCTGCACCCGCTTCGACTTCAGATTGCCGTCATAATAGCCGCACCAAATCGCACTCATACCAAGATCAACAAAACCATGACGGATAACCTCCTTGGCTGCCTCCGGCATATAACCCCTCCCCCAGAAAGGCTTGCCCAGCCAGTAACCCAACTCACACTCATCATCACGATCCGTCATATCCGTATGACCATTAAGCTTTAACTCAATCGAACCAATGGGGTTATTGCTGCCGCGCTCGCAAATCGCGTAGCATTCCTTGCCATTGAGCACATGACGAATCGTATTGAGACTTTCTTCTTTCGATCGGTGTGCGGGCCAGCCCGCGATAGGCCCGATATCCGGATCTTTCGCATAGGAGTACAAGCTTTCCGCATCTGTTTCCGCCCAAGCCCTCAATGTCAGCCGTTCCGTTTCCAACATGTAGTCGACCTCTTTCACACGCAATGCATTGAACTGAAGTATAGATTAGCCTGCAAGGAGAGTTTGCTGTGAGTTGCGCGGCGGAGGCGTGACGCGGATGGAGGCGATACATGCGAAAGTGACGGCTGGCCTAACTCTCCTGTGGGCTTCGATGAAAGTTACGTCCAGTGCAGGGCGTAGATTCATAGCCAACACGTAAAGCAGGGGGGCTCCCCAACGGAGCTGAGATAGGCGAATGCCTGACCCTTTGAACCTGTTGGTTAGCACCAACGTAGGGAGCGAAGAATGAGTGTCGTAGCGCACACGCATTGCCAGCGTCAATTGGCATCCGCAAAAGTCTGCGCAGCAGATGCGTCGACCAAACAGTCTGCATCGCGCAATCATCAATCGTAATTCCGTTTTCTATCCCGTATAACCGAGCATACGGGCGCGTCAGCATACCCATTGCCTGCGAAATCAAGTTTTCCCAACCCAAAACATCATAATCAAGGGGGAATCATGAGCAATTATCCATATGCGTCGATGCGAGACAGCTTCGACCTGAGCGCCTATTTTGTGGTAGGACCACAGGATTGCAAAGGCCGACCGATCACCGACGTCATCGATGACGCATTGCGCGGGGGCGCAAGCTTCATCCAACTGCGCGTCAAAGACGCTGACGCGAAGGATCTCACCGACATGGCGCGTGATATCGCGCAAATCATCGAAGACAACAATAAGTCGGATTCCGTGGCATTCGTGATCGACGACCGTGTGGACGTGGTCTGGCAGGCCCGCAGCAAAGGCATCAAGGTTGACGGCGTGCACATCGGACAGACCGATATGGAACCGCGCGAAGCCCGTGCACTGCTTGGCGAAGATGCCATCGTGGGCTTGTCCGCCGAAACGGAAAGCCTGGTCAAACTCATCAACGAATTGCCCGACGGCTGCATCGACTATATCGGTGCGGCACCACTGCATGTTTCCGTCACCAAGCCGGAAGCGTCCGTAGGCGGCAATGACGGTTCCGGTCGCACGCTTGACGAAGAGCAGATCAACACCATTTGTTCAGCCAGTGGTTTTCCGGTAGTGGTAGGCGGTGGCGTGACCGCAGATGATATGGAGATGCTGGCGCATTCAAAGGCGGCAGGCTGGTTCGTGGTGTCCGCGATTGCAGGAGCCGATGATCCGGAAGCTGCAACCCGCAATATGGTAGCGCGCTGGAAAGCCGTACGTGGCGACACGAAGCACGGGTACGCGCCGCGCGTGAAAGCCCAGAAAACAGCGGAAATCAACACTGACAACACAGCCGACGGCGCATCCGGCGAAAAGAAGTTCACCAATGCGAAGGAAGCCAAGGCCGCCTCCAAGCTTGCCAAGCAACAGCGCGTCGACATTGCCGCACGCGATTCCAAGCAGCGAGACAAAGCACATATTCGCAAAACCACGCCGGTGCATTTCGAAAACGAATTCGGTTCCTACGATCTGCAAGTGCCGTACACTGAAATCAAACTGTCTGACACTCCTGGCGTCGGACCGAACGCACCATTCAAGGATTACAACACCGAAGGTCCGAAATGCGATCCGAAGGAGGGTCTCGCTCCCCTACGTTTGGACTGGATTCTTGACCGTGGAGACGTCGAAGAATATGAAGGACGTCGCCGCAATTTGGAAGATGACGCAAACGCGCCATCAAACGTGGCAAGCTTCCAAGGAATGGCGTGGTCGCCAGCATAAGCCGATGAAGGCCAAGGATCATCCGGTGACGCAAATGTGGTACGCGCGCCACAACATCATCACGCCGGAAATGCGCTATGTGGCGGAGCGCGAGCATTGCAGCGTGGAATTGGTACGCAGCGAACTGGCCGCAGGGCGTGCGGTCATGCCTTGCAATATCAACCATCCCGAAGCTGAACCCATGATCATCGGCTCGAAGTTCCTCACCAAGCTCAACGCCAATATGGGCAATTCGGCGGTCACTTCGTCTATTGACGAGGAGGTGGAGAAGCTCACGTGGGCCACCAAGTGGGGTGCCGACACTGTGATGGATCTGTCTACCGGCAACGACATTCACACCACTCGTGAATGGATTCTGCGCAACTCCCCCGTGCCGATCGGCACCGTGCCAATGTATCAGGCGCTCGAAAAGGTGGAGGATGATGCGTCCAAGCTCAGCTGGGAACTGTTCCGCGACACAGTGATCGAACAGTGCGAGCAAGGCGTGGATTACATGACGATTCACGCCGGTGTGCTGCTGCGTTTCGTGCCGTTGACGGCGAATCGTATGACGGGCATCGTTTCGCGTGGCGGTTCGATCATGGCCGAATGGTGTTTGCAGCATCATCAGGAAAGCTTCCTGTATACGCATTTCGATGAGTTGTGTGAGATCTTCGCCAAGTACGATGTCGCATTCTCACTGGGTGATGGACTTCGTCCGGGATCGCTTGCCGATGCGAACGATGCGGCACAGTTCGCCGAACTGATGACTTTGGGCGAGCTTACGCAGCGCGCATGGGAACACGACGTGCAGGTGATGATCGAAGGACCCGGCCATATTCCGTTCGACACCGTGCGCATGAACATCGAGATGGAAAAGGCGATCTGCAAGGACGCGCCGTTCTATACGCTTGGACCGCTCACCACCGACACCGCTCCCGGCTACGACCACATCACGTCGGCGATCGGCGGTGTGGAAATCGCCCGCTATGGCACTGCCATGCTGTGTTATGTGACGCCGAAGGAACATCTTGGCTGCCGAATAAGGACGATGTGAAGCAAGGTGTGATCGCATACAAGATCGCCTGCCATGCGGCTGATATCGCCAAGCATCATCCGCATGCCATCGACCGCGACAATGCCATGAGCAAGGCACGTTTCGAATTCCGTTGGCTTGACCAGTTCAACCTGAGCTACGATCCGGACACCGCCATCGCGTTCCATGATGATACTTTGCCGGCCGAGCCTGCGAAGATGGCGCATTTCTGTTCGATGTGCGGTCCGAAGTTCTGCTCCATGGCCATCAGCCAAAACATCCGCAAAAAATTCGGTAATGCCGAAGCACAGGAGAAGCTCGTCGCCGACGCGCAAACCATCGCTGCCGGCATGCAAGAGATGAGCGAGCGCTTCCGCGAGCAGGGCGGCCATCTGTACCAGTAGACCGAACTGTAGTAGGTTGTGACGAACGGGATTGTCTGGTGTGTAGAAAGCCGGGCAATCCCTTTTTGTCGCTTATGCCGATATGGAGCACTCCGATAGGGGCAACTCTTTTGCTTGTGGGCCTGACCCGTCAAGCCGGTCCGCTCCCATTGGGCGAACACCTGACCGGTTTTGTCGAGCACGGTTTGTGGGGTTTCCAACTGTGTGCGATCCTCGTCAAGCTGCAATTGGTTTTTTCACGTCCTTGATCTGCGCGATCGGCAGTCCACTATCCAGACAAGAGGGTATAAGCACTCCCCCACGGTCAGTACATGGCTCTAACCTGAATTTATGACTCTTCTTCAGCTGAAATATATTGTGAAAATCGTGGAATGCGGTTCCATGAACGAAGCCTCGCACGAGCTGTACGTGTCACAGCCCGCGTTGAGCTCGTCTGTGAAGGAACTCGAGAACGAGCTTGGCATCGAGATCTTCACCCGCTCGTCGCAAGGCATCGCCTTGACCGTGGACGGAGCGGAATTCCTCACCTACGCGCGCCAGGTGCTCGATCAGGCGTCGCTGCTCGAAGAACGTTACAAGAACGCGAAGCCACGCAAGCAGCTGTGCTCCGTGTCCACACAGCATTACATGTTCGCCGTCGAAGCGTTCGTGGAAATGATCAACTCCATCAAATCCGACGAATACGAGTTCACCATTCGTGAGACGCGCACCAAAGACATCATCAACCAAGTGGCGAACATGCTTTCCGAAATCGGCATCATCTACCTGTCCGATTTCAACAAAGACGTGATTGGCAAGATGTTGCGCGAAAAGCATTTGGAATTCCATCCACTGTTCCGTGCTCCGTTGCATGTGTTCATTTCACGCAACAATCCACTGGCCGGCAAGAAGAAAGTCACGATGGACGACTTGAAGCCGTTCCCGTTCATCCAGTACGAGCAGGGCGAGGAGGGCAGCTTCTTCTTCGCCGAAGAGGCGGTCTGGCCGGAATACTCCCCCAAGCAGATCAACGTGACCGACCGTGCGACGATTCTGAACTTCATCATCGGTCTGAACGGCTACACCGTGTGCACCGGCATCGACAACGGCGATCTCAACAATGAGAAAATCGTGACCGTGCCGCTTGACACCGATGAGACCATGCTGGTCGGCTGGATCACGAACGAGCGTACGAAGCTGTCGAAGGCCGCGGAAAACTATTTGGAGAAGCTCAAGTCGGTGGTGGCCGACCATGGATACAACCTGATCGACTGAATGCACTCATCAACTGGATGCACTCTGATATGAGATTGAAAAGTGCCTCGCACCGATGCTTTCGATTGGTGTGAGGCACTTTTCATATGTCAACTATAGGACCCGCCTATAGAATTCAGGCACCATACTGCTCCAGATAAGCGTCGGCAGCGGCCTTGATCTCGTCGGTCACATACGCGGTGCCGTCAGCGGTTTCGATATGCTGGCCGGCTCGAAGATCTCGCGCACGTTGGCAATGGCGAATACCGGGAAGCCGAACTCTGCTTCGACGGCCTTCACCGCGGACGTGTCGGAATCCTTGGTCTTTTCCATACGATCCACGGAAAGCACCAAGCCGACGACCTCCACATCCGCTTCGGCCTTGAGCTTGGGAATGACCTCGCGTACTGCGGTGCCTGCGGTCATCACATCGTCGACGAGCAGTACCTTCATGCCGTCGGTCAGCTGGGTGCCGACCATCATGCCGCCGTCGCCATGATCCTTCTTCTCCTTGCGGTCGAAGGTGTAGCCGACTTCCATACCGTGGCCGGAAGTCAGAGCGATCGCGGTGGAGACGCCCAGCGGAATGCCCTTGTAGGCAGGACCGAAAATGGTGTCGATGTCGTTCGGCAGATTGCCTGCTTCGATTTCCGCCGCGATCTTCTCCGCATAGAATGCGCCGAGCGTGGCGATCTTACGTCCGTCGTTGAATGCGCCCGCATTGATGAAATACGGCGACTTACGACCGGACTTCAGCGTGAACTCGCCGAATTTCAGCGCCTGCGCTTCCAGCAGGAACTTGGTAAAACGGTGGTCGAGGGATTCAGTCATGTCATGCTCCTTTGATGAATGATCGAGGTCAACGCCAAGTTTCGCCCTTGGCGAGCTTGTCTGCGAGTTCGGGACGTGCGTCGAGCAGCTCGTCGAGTTCGCGGGCCACACGCAATGGCGCGGTCGGTTCGAACAGTGCGGCCGCACCGACTTCCACGGCGTTCGCTCCGGCATACAGGTATTCAAGCGCCTTCTCACCGGAATCGATGCCGCCGATGCCGATGATCGGAGTGTTCGGTAATGCGGAGCGGGTCTTCCACACGGCCACGAGTCCCATCGGCAGCACGGCCGGTCCGGAAACGCCGCCGGTCACATGGTCGATGATCGGTTCTCCAGTGCGAATGTTGATGCGCATGCCGAGCAGTGTGTTGATCATGCTCAGCGCGTCGGCGCCGCTTTCCACGGCCGCGCGGGCAGGCACGGTGATGTCGGTGACGTTCGGCGTGAGCTTGACAATCATCTTCTTGTCGGTGAGCTTGCGCAGGCGGGTGATCAGACGGCTCAACGCCACCGGATCAGTGCCGACGCTCATACCTCCGGCGGCACGTTCGGGCAGCTCACGTTGATTTCCAGCATGTCTGCCGGAGAATCGTTCAGCTTGGACACGACTTCGACATAGTCGTCGTCGCAGTGACCGGCCACATTGGCGATGACCGTGGCGTTGATGGCCTTGAGCTTGGGCAGGTCGTCTTCCAAATAATGGTCCACACCCGGGTTCTGCAGGCCGACCGCGTTGATGTTGCTGGATGGGCCTTCAGCGGTACGAATGCCGGGATTGCCTTCCCATGGCACCGGGGAGACGCCCTTGGTGGTGACCGCGCCCAGTTGGCTCACGTCGTAGAACCAGCGGACCGCCGCATACTGGAAGGTGCCGGAAGCCGTGGCGACCGGATTCTTCCACGGCACGCCCGCCACCTGCGTGGGATGCTTCCACTCGTACGAACCGTACAGGTTCTCATGCTGGGTATCGTCGATCATCTCATTCACCCCATCCCAAACGTTCGCGAGTAAAGACCGGACCATCGGAGCAGACCTTCAAACGTCCGTCCAACGTGTCGACCGTACACAGCACGCAAGTGCCATAGCCACAGCCCATGCGCTGTTCCAAGCTCAGCTGGCACGCCATGTCACGCTTCACGGCCCATGCGGCGACGGCTTCATCATCGGCAGAGGACCGCAGGTCAGAATCACCGGCTTGAGTCCCGAATCCATCAACTCGCCTTCGATGCGGTCAAGCAAGGTGATCACGTTGCCTTCGCTCTCGTCGATGCTGTACACCTTGTCGGCATACTTGCCCGCATATTCGTCGCCGAAACGCACGTTGCGGTAGCCGAACACCGCGGTGCTGACCGCGCCTTCGATGCCGGCGATATGCTGTGCCGCATGCACGAGCGGAGGCACGCCAAGACCTCCTGCCACGAGCACATAATTGGCGGGCTCCTTGGTCTTGAACGAATTGCCGAGCGGGCCCATCACACGAATGGTGTCCCCAGCTTTCAATCCGGCAAATTCTGCGGTGCCCTTGCCTACCACGGCGAACATGAGGCTGACTTCGTCGCCGTTGGTTTCGCAAACGCCGAACGGACGCGGCATCAGCTTGCTTGGATCGTTGGAATATACGTCAACGAATTGTGCCGGCTTTGCATGGCTGGCGATGTATTCGTCACGGAACGTCAAACGGTACACGCCGTCAGTCAGTTCCTGATTGTCAACGACCTCGACTTCATGCCGGCTCGGGAAAAAGCCTGCCGCAGTCGCTTCGGCAACGGTCGGAACGAACGTTGTTGCGGTGGTCATGAACTCCCTCTCTGTTACGTTCGATGGTTTGGTGGTTGTTTTTCTTTCAGATTGAACAGTTGGCCAGTCGGCAGGTTACGGCAAGACCGCACGCAGATTGTCACGCATATCTTTGGCTGCCTCACGGGCTGATTCCGCAACCAGATCCAGAGCATCGTCGGCGCTCATGGATTCAGAATACTTGCCGGACTTTTTCCATGCACCGATAACGCCACGTGACGAGTTGACAAGCGCACCCATGCCGTCACGGTCGAACATGCCGGCCACACCTTGCGCGGTGCCGCCTTGAGCGCCGTATCCCGGTACAAGGAAGAACGTGTGCGGCATGCGTGCGCGCAATGCCTTGCCTTCCTCTGGGTGCGTGGCTCCGACCACTGCGCCTACACGTGAATAGCCGTTCTTGCCGATGGTTTCGCGCCCCAGCCTTCCACCAGATCGGCGACATGCTCGTATACGCGTTCACCGGAGGCGAGTTCAAGTTCCTGCAGTTCACTGCTAGACGGATTGGAGGTGCGTACAAGCACGAAAATGTCTTTGTCGTTGGCGGTGGCGGCGTCGACGAACGGTGTGATGCCATCGGTGCCGAGGTATGGGTTCACGGTCACCGCATCCTCATGCCATGGATCATAGGCGGTGTCGTCCAATCCTATACCGCTGAGGTGATGAGCATATGCAGCCGCGGTAGAGCCGATGTCTCCGCGCTTGACGTCGCCGAGCACGTACAGGCCCTGCTGCTTGGCGTATTCGCAGGTCATGGTGTAGGCGTCGATGCCTGCCGGACCGAGCGTCTCATACATGGCGATCTGTGGTTTGACCGCAGGCACGATGTCTGCGACGGCGTCGATGATGGCGCGGTTGAATTCGAAGAAGGCCACGGAAAGCTGCATGGACGGCGCTTCCGCCGGATCTTCAACCTGTTCGCTGATTTCCTCGGCAAAGCCGGCCACGATTTGCGCTGGCACGAGCGCTTCGGTCGGGTCAAGTCCCACAACGCTCGGATTCTGCTTGGCTTCGATTGCTTCGATCAGGCGATCCATCAATCCTCCTTGTTGATACGGCTGAAGACTAGTTTCGAGCCGATGATGGTGGCGAGCGGACGGCCGGTGACCTGCCATCCACCAAACGGGGTGTTACGAGCCGAGGAATGGAATCGTTCAGGATTCACGGTCCATGCCTCGTCGGTGTTGAGCACCACCAGATCCGCGCGGTCTTCTGCAGGAACCTTGACGAGGTCCAGCACGCGTTTGGTGTCGTCGTCTCCGGGGACGGCGTCTGCGTATTCGTCAAGCAACGCTGTGACGTCGGCCTTGCTGTGGCCCATAAGTTCGGCTGGCGCAGTCGACATGAGTTCAATCAGGCGTTCGTCGGAGATAAAGCCACCGTCCACAAGAATCTTGTGGCATACGCCATACGCGCATTCAAGACCAATGATGCCGTTCGGAGCATCGAGGAAACCAAGGTCCTTCTCTTCCATGGTATGCGGTGCATGGTCGGTGGCCAGCAGATCGACGGTGCCGTCAGCTACGGCTGCGATGGTTGCCTTGCGATCCTCTTCGGAGCGCAACGGCGGATTCATCTTGGCGAGAGTGCCGTATTTCAGCAATGCTTCATCGCACAACGCAACGTAGTGCGGTGCAGTTTCGCACGTGATCGGTAAGCCTTCAGCTTTGGCCTTGCGAATCGCGTCGAAAGAAATCGCAGTGCTGACATGCTGGAAGTGCACATGCACGCCGGTTTTGCGCGCCATCTCGATATCGCGTTCGACGATTTTCAGTTCGGTATCTTCGGGAATGCCGGGTACACCCAGTTCTCGTGATACGGGACCTTCATTGACCGCCCCGGTGTCGTGGTGTTCGCAATGCTCGATCAGGTATAAGCCTGATTTCTTGACGTTGTCGAACACTTGGTCGAGGATTTCCGGTGTTACCGCGGAACCGTCATCGCTGATGGCGGTCACCGGGTGGCACAGCTGGTAGGCGTCCTTGTTGTCGTCATCGTGTTCAGGCAGGTAGCCGATCCAGTCGGCCACGTCGGTTGCTTCCTTGCCTGCACGCCCTTTGGAAGCGCATACGCACAGGTCATAACGCACCGGCAAGGTCACATCATGGGCTTGTTCGTAATGCTGCAAATAGTCGATAACCGTGTCGAAACCGGCGTCGAGCACTTCACTGGCGCCCGGTTCCCCCGCCGTCACCTTCACGCCATCCATGGCGGGAACGGTGTTCGGCATGATGAGCACGTTCGTATACCCGCCAGAGGCGGCAGCCGCGCAACCGGAAACCATGGATTCCTTGTAGGTCTGGCCCGGATCGCGGAAGTGGACGTGGGGATCTTCGAATCCCGGGGCGATGGTCATGGCCGAAGCGTCCACCGTTTCATCAGCGTCAGATGGGACGATCAGGTCGATGACTTCGCCGGTGTTCCAAACCTTGATGTCGTGAAGGGTGAGGGTCATGGGTCAGAACTTCGCTTCCTCGTCACAGTAGTCGCAGCGGTATTCCTGACGGTCGGAATGCACCAGGTGGAACATCTGTACGGCCGGCTCGGTGGTAGTCACGCAGCGCGGGTTCACGCATTTGATGATATTGACCACATGTTCCGGCAGTGTAGGCTGCTTTTTCTCTACGATTTTACCGCCGCGCACAATGCCGACGGTTGCGGTGCGTGCCACAAGGCCGAGCACGTCAAGGTCGATGGTTTCGGCTTCCTCTTCGCTTTCGATTTTGATGATGTCTTTGGTGCCGAACATGTGGCTGTCGGTGTTCATGATCAGCGCGAGCTTGGTCTTAGCCGGATCAATTTTCAGGTATTCGAGCACCTTGAGCGCGGTGCCAGCAGGCACATGGTCGATGATGATGCCGTTCTGAATGCTGGTGACTTCCATCAGGCTGCAACCTCCTTGGATTCAAGCGGTTCATATCCCGGCAGTTCGTCTCCGACCACCGAGCTTTCCAATGCCATGCGCATAAGCATGCCGTTCTTGACCTGTTCGAAGTAGGCAGCGCGTGGGTCGTCATCCACTTCGACGGCGATTTCGTTGACTCGCGGCAGCGGGTGCAGCACGGCCATGTCTTTCTTGGCGTAAGCCATCTTGGCTTCGTCGAGAATGTAGGTGTCGCGCAGTCGCAGATAGTCGTCTTCGTTGAAGAAGCGTTCCTTCTGCACTCGGGTCATGTACAGCACGTCGAGATCGCCGATCACGGAAACGAGATCCTTGACTTCCGTGTAGGAGCAGGAGTCGGTGGCGTTGATGCGGTCGAGCACATACTGCGGGGTCTTGAGCTCATCCGGGCTGATCAGCACGAAGTTCACGTTGCCGAAACGGCACAGGGTTTCGATCAGGGAATGCACGGTGCGCCCGAAAGTCAGATCGCCGCACAGTCCGACAGTCAGATTGTTCACGCGACCGAAGCGCGACTGCATCGTCGCAAGATCGGCCAGAGTCTGCGTGGGGTGCATATGTCCACCATCGCCGGCGTTGATGACCGGCACGGAGGCTGCACGGGACGCCACGAGCGCGGCGCCTTCCTTCGGGTGGCGGATCGCCACCACGTCCACGTAGTTGGACACGGTTTTCAGGGTGTCCGAAATGGTTTCGCCCTTGGTCACGGAAGCGAGCTGGGCGCCGGCGAAGCCGATCACCTTGCCGCCGAGTCGGAGCATGGCGGTTTCAAAGCTCAGACGCGTACGGGTGCTGGGCTCATAAAATAAAGTGGCGAGCACCCTGCCGTCGCAGGTGTGCGCCACTTCTTTACGATGAGAATCAATGTACTGCGCCTTGTGGAGTAATTCTTGAATCTGGCGAATGGAAAGATCATCCAATGTGATGACGCTTTTCCCGACCATCGGCGTTTCAACCGCCTGTTCGAGTACTGAAGACAACGGCTCACCTTTCATGCAACTTGTGGTTGAAGGTGGCCACTCGAAGTGACCTAGCCAACTATAGCCTGAAATGCAGACCCTGCCAGTTCACCGCGTGTTCACAAGTATTCGTGGCGCAACCTCCATCCTTCCATGCACGAAACCCTGAATCAGCATAACCGTCAGAGCCGTATAACTTCGGTCCGACGGCCACACCATGCTCCTAGCCGTTCAAATGGCACGACTCACGAACGACCGTAGAACAGGCGTTCCGTTACGTCACGGGCTTTGCGTATCACGGCGAGCAGGTCGTTTTCGAAATGTTGGCCGCGATTCGCATCGTAACCGAGATACACGGCGATGCCTCCCAGCGAATATGAATCGTCCGGCAAAATATCAGCCTGATTGACGCGTCCGCTCCACAGATAACTGCCGTTGCGCGCGGCCGTGCACATACGCCATGCCTTACGCAACACCACAGCATCGCCAGCGGAAATCAGCTTGCGATGTTCCAACTCGTTCAATGCCTGCAACGTACCGTTGACACGCAAGTTGGCATTGTCTCCCGCATGCTGCAATTGCAGCAACTGGATCGTCCACTCAACGTCAGACAGTCCGCCCTTGCCGAGCTTCAGATGGCGATCCCTACGTACTCCGCGCGGCAGACGTTCAGCTTCCATACGTGCCTTGAGTTTGCGGATTTCGGCGATCTGCGTTTCCGTAAGATCGATTTTCGGATAACGCAACGGGTCGGCGATGTTCATGAGGAAATCCTCGGCAAGAGACGCGTCGCCTGCCGCATATCGTGCGCGTAATAGCGCCTGATGCTCCCATGTGCTTGCCCAGGATCGATAGTATTCCTCGCAGGATGCGTAGGAACGTACGAGCGGTCCGTTTTTGCCTTCAGGCCTAAGATCCATGTCAAGTTCGATTTTTGGTTCGAATGTGGTTGGACCTTGCAGGATCGCACGTAGGTCTTCCTGCACTTTTCGTGCGAAAAGGTTGGCTTGGTCGTCATCGGCACCTTCGGCCGGCCTGTAGATGATGATCACGTCAGCATCAGAGCTGAAGTTCACTTCCCTACCGCCGTACCGTCCCATGCCGATGATGGCGATCGCCGCCGGAGCTTCGTCGATCTGTATGTCGTTGATGCGATGCTGGATGGCCCACTGCAGCGATGCTTCGATGGCCGCGTCGTATACGTCGGTCATGCCGGCGAGCGATGCTTCATCGTCGATCACGCCACTCATCCAAGCGAGACCGATGCGTTCGATTTCGTGTCTGCGCATGGCTCGGATGGAGTTGGCGAAATCGTTGATGTTGCCGGCATTGCGTTCAAGCGTCGCCTTGGTTTGAATGTCGAGGCTTTCTCGCGAACGTGGTTGCAAAGAGTCGTCGTTGCCGAGCCATGTGACTGATTCGACGGATTTGTTGAGTGCGTCGCCGAGGAATCGTGAGTTGGATAGTACGTGGCATAGGCGTTGTGCCGCGGATGGTGAATCGCGTAGGAATCCGAGGTATCCGCTTTCGGAGCCGAAGTTTTCTTCAAGTTTGCGCCAGTTAAGCAGTCCCATGTCGGGATTCTGCCCTTCGCCGAGCCATTGCAGTACTGCGGGGAGCAGGATGCGGTTGATTTTTGCCGCACGGGAGATGCCTGCGGTGAGCGCGGTGACGTGCCGCATGGCCGCGTCGGCATCGGCGAATCCGATGGATTCGAATCGTTCCTGCGTAGCTTTCGTGGAGAGTTCCACCTGTTCGTCGTCGAGTCCCGCGTTGATGGGCAGCATGGGCCGGTAATAGATGTCCATGTGCAGGTGACGCACTCACGACGTGTCTCATCGTATTTGTTGACGAGTTCTTCGGGATGCATGTGAAATGCGCGCGCGAGTCGACGTAGTTCGGGATTTTGGTTCAGCTCGTCGATGGTGATGTCTCGTTTGCGTTCAAGACCGCCAGCGTTGCTTTGCCGAGGTCTGGGAACAGGTGGGTGCGTTTGAGCGCCCACATTTGCTGGCGGTGTTCCATCACACGTTCGAATCGGTAGTCCCATGAAAGTTTCTTGGCTTGTTTGCGTGAGACGTACCCGCCTTCGGCCAAGGCCTGCAGGGATTCGAGTGTGGAGCTGGTACGCAATGCTTCGTCGGAGCGGCCGTGCACGAGTTGGAGCATCTGCACGGTGAATTCGACGTCGCGCAAGCCTCCCCTGCCGAGTTTGATTTCGCGATCTTTCAGCGGGTTGGGAATAAGGTCTTCGACACGTTTGCGCATCTGCTGGCAGTCATAGACGAAGTTGTCTCGCTTGGAAGCTGTCCAAACGAACGGTCGGGTCATATCCATATACGCTTGTCCGAGGTCGGTGTCGCCGGCTACCGGGCGGGCTTTGAGCAGGGCCTGGAATTCCCAGTTTTCCGCCCATTGCTCGTAATAGGCTTCGTGGGATTCGAGTCTGCGTACCAGCGGACCGTCCTTGCCTTCGGGGCGTAGTCCACCGTCGATCTGCCAGAGTGTCGGTTCTGCGACGCCCATGATGACGGATTGGCATACACGCTGCAGCGTGGTGGCTATTTTGGTGCCGATTCGGCTGAGTGCCATGCCGTTGGTGTCCATGTCGGCGGGTTCCACCACGTAGATCAGGTCCACGTCGGATACATAGTTGAGCTCCTGTGCGCCCAGTTTGCCCATGCCGATGATGGCGAAACGCACATGTTCGCTGCCGTCCACTTCATGGCGTGCGATGGCGAGCGCGCCTTCAAGCGCCGCGTCCGCAAGGTCGGAAAGTTCGGTGCTGATGCGCGGTTGGATTTCGATGGGATCGTTCGCCGTGGCGTCTTGCGCCATGATTGCGGCGAGTTGTTTGCGATAGGTTTTACGTAGCGCCGTCGCAGCTTCGGCAAGTGGCAGGCTTGCGGTCGGCATGGTGTGGTCATTGGGATCGGCTCCTACCGATTTGAGCACATGCGCTCTGCGCTGTTCGTGATTGTAAAGGTGGCTTTCGCAGGCATCGTTGGCTGCGGCCTCCACGAGTTCTGGACGGAATCGCATGAGCTTGCCCATTTCATCGGATACGCCGAGCACGGTGATGAGCCGTTCGAGCGCCGCCTCGTCGGGCACCATGGCGTCGAAGTCGCGCCCCTGGCTTTGCATCGCGTTGGTGATGTCGACGAAGTTGGAAAGCGCGCAGTCCGGGTCGCATGCCTTGGACAGGGCCTTGAGCATGCCAACCAGCCGTTCGTCGGACACGCCGTCGGCTTTGAGCCGATCAAGGTTCGCGCGTGCGTCGTCGAGGTTTTGCAGCCCGGTGCGGATCAGGTCCATGGCCGATGGATGGAAAGCGTTCATTGCGTTCATATCTAGCTAATGTACACGCCATGCCCCGTTCGGACGCGATTTCGGCCAATCTGCGACCACCTCCGCGTTTCACGACGGACATGTCATCGACGATGCTCCTTCGTGGTCCCCGCATCGTGGGACGTCGCCGCCTGATCGCCGTCCTTCGTGTTCCAGCCAACGACGGCGCAACGGGCGCACCAGCCGATCACGACGAGCAAACACAGCGAGAAAACGATGGTAGACCAGTCGAGCAACGAACCGTCGGCCTGTGCCTGCATCAGCGACTGGGCAAGCCAGATCACGCAGGCGAGGCAGGTGAGCGCATAGAGACGGGCGGTGGAATGCGTATTCAGTCGCATGGGGATTCCTTTTCTTTCGACAATGAGCACGGGACGGGCGGATGGGGGGCCGCATCGCGGCGATGCGGACCCCCATCCGCCGGAGGGGATTCGGAACAGATCAGCTCTTCTTGCGCTTGGACATGATATCCACGGCGACGGCCAGCAGGAGTACAAGACCCTTGATGGTCTTCACCACGGCGGTGTCCACACCCATGATCGACAGACCCTGGTTGATGACGCCCATCACGAATGCGCCGACCACTGCCCCCGGAATCGTGCCGATACCGCCGGTGACGGCCGTACCTCCGATGAAGCAGGCAGCGATGGCGTCCATTTCGAACTCCATGCCGGCCTGTGCGGTCGCGGAGGCCAGACGGGACAGCATGCAGACCGCGGCGACAGCGGAGAGGAAGCCCATATGGACGAACAGCAGGAAGTCGACGCGCTTGGTGTTGATACCGGAGAGGATGGCTGCCTTGCGATTGCCGCCGACGGCGTAGACGTGACGACCGAACACGGTCCGGGTCAGGATGAAGTTGTAGGCGAGCACGAGCACGCCGACGATGACGAGCATAATCGGGATGCCGCCCTGTTCCGCGTTGCCCGAAGAGGCCAGCAGATAGGTGACGAACGCAATGACCACGGCCGCGAGGACGATCTTGAGGATAGTCAAGTTCATCGGTTCGGGCACCAATCCGACCTTCTCGACGCGCTTGCGCTTGCGCAGCTGGGAGAAGGCGTAGCCGACGATGCACAGCACGCCGACGACAAGGGTCAGACCATCGAACGGCCCCCAGAACCCCAAGATGTTCGGCAGATAGTCACGGGCGATGCCACGGAAGGCATTGGAGGTGATCGGCACGGATTCGCCGACAATCACGGTGGCGAGCCCTCGGAACATCAGCATACCGGCCAAGGTAGTGATGAAGCCCGGGATACCCACGTAGGCCACCCAGAATCCCTGCCAGACGCCAACGATGAGGCCGACGATGAGGGAGAGGAGGATAGCAAGCATCCAGTTCATGCCTGCGCGCTCCATCAGCAGGGCACAGACGCCGCCGATGAAGGCGACCAACGAACCGACAGACAAATCGATGTGGGTGGCGATGATGACCATCACCATGCCGATGGCGAGGATAATCACATAGGCGTTCTGCTGGATTAGCGACACGAAGCTGTTCGGCTTGAGCAGCACACCTCCAGTGAGGATCTCGAAGGCGATGACGATCACGAGCAATGCGCCGACGATGCCGTATTGGCGGGCGTTGTTGCCGATAGTGGCCAGCAGGCTGACCTTCTCTTTCTTCTGTGCAGATGTTGCGGTTGCGGCGCTCATCGGGCGTCCACCTTCCTTTCCTTGGTCATTCCCTTCATCAAGTATTCCTGAGTGAATCCATTCTTCTCGACGTTGTCGGTGACGACGCCGTAACTTACGGTGTAGATGCGGTCGCAGATGCCGATGAGTTCCGGCAGCTCGGAGGAGATCACAATGACGGCCTTACCGGCGTCGGCCAGCTGGTCGATAATCTCGTAGATCTCGTATTTGGCGCCGACGTCGATGCCTCGGGTCGGTTCGTCGAGGATGAGGATGTCCGGCTGGGAGATCACCCATTTGGCGAGTACGACCTTCTGCTGGTTGCCGCCGGAAAGCGTGCCGACGTTCACATCGATGTCATGACATTTGATGTGGAAGTCCTTGCGGTACTCTTCCACCTCCTTGCGTTCGATGTTATCGTCCATCACACCGTGCCGGCTCATCTTCTTCAGCGAGGCGAGCGAGGCGTTCTCACGGATGTTCTGCAACAGGTTTAGGCCGTATACCTTGCGATCTTCGGTAGCGTAGGCGATTCCGGCGTCGATGGCGGCCTGCACGCTCGGCAGGTTGACCTTCCTGCCTTTGACGTACACGTTGCCTGAGATGTTCGAGCCATAGGACCGTCCGAACACGCTCATAGCCAACTCGGTGCGGCCGGCACCCATCAGCCCCGCGAGCCCGACGATCTCGCCGGCGCGCACGTTGATGTTCGCGTGGTCCACGATCACGCGCTCGACGTCGAGCGGATGATGCACGGTCCAATCCTCGATGCGCAGATATTCCTCGCCCGGCTTGTTAGAGGGATGATCCGGATACAAGTTGTGCAGCGGGCGACCGACCATCTTGCGGATCAGCTCGTCCTGATCGAGTGGTGTCTCCGGCGTCACGTACATCTGTCCGACGGTGGAGCCGTCACGAATAATGGTGACGTTATCGGCGATGGCGGCGACCTCGTTGAGCTTGTGCGTGATAATGATGCTAGTCACGCCCTGCTCGTCGCGCAGCTGGCGCACCAGACCGAGCAGATGGGCGGAGTCCTCGTCGTTCAGGGCCGCGGTGGGCTCGTCGAGGATGAGCAGTTTCACGTCCTTGCTCAGAGCCTTGGCGATTTCGACGAGCTGCTGCTTGCCGACACCGATGTCCATGATCCTGGTGTCCGGATCCTCCGGGAGGCCCACGCGATCCAACAGCTTTCTGGCCTCGGCGCGGGTCCGGTCCCAGTCGACGACGCCGGCCCTGGCCCGCTCGTTGCCCATGAAGATGTTCTCGGCGATGGACAGGAACGGGCTCAGCGCCAGCTCCTGATGGATGATCACGATGCCATCGGCCTCGGAGTCATTGATCGTGCGGAATCTGCATTCCTTGCCGTCGAAGACGATCCTTCCGCTGTAGCTGCCGTATGGATACACACCGGAAAGCACGTTCATCAACGTCGATTTGCCCGCGCCGTTCTCGCCGCAGATGGCGTGGATCTCGCCACGGCCCACCTCCAGATTCACGTCGGTCAGGGCCTTGACCGGTCCGAACGTCTTGGTGATGTTCTCCATCATCAGAATGGTGTCTGTTTGGGACATTTCATCACTCCTCATATTGTGTTGCGAGGGGATGGGGCGCACGCCACGACGGCCGTGTGCCCCATCCGTCGAACCGTCGCGTCACTTGATCTGATCCTCGAGCAGCGTGCCCTTAGTCAGTTCGTTGAAGCGGCTCTGGGTCACGTAGTTCGCCTTCACCAAATCGGAGAGGTTGTCGATGGTGATGCCCTGCGGGTCAAGCAGCTTGGACGGCACGTCCAAGTTGCCGTTATTGAACTTGCCGTTGATGCCGGACACCTCCTTGCCCTCGGCGATCTCGATGATCATCTCCTCGACGGCGTTCGCGAGCTTGTTCACGTCCTTGAACACAGTCTCGCCCTGCTTGCCGTTAGCGATGTTGGCGATAGAGATCTCCATCGCGTCCTGGCCGGTGATGTACGGCCAGCTGTCGGTGCCGGGCTTCATATCCGGGCGCTTGGACTCGATGGCGTTGGCCACGCCTTGGGTGATGCCGTCGTAGGGGCTGAGCACCGCGTCGAGTTTCTCGCCGTGCGCGTAAGTGGAGTCGAGGATGGATTCCATGTCCTTCTGGGCCTGCTCGGCCTTCCAAGACTGCACGCCGATCTTCTGCCAGATGTCCTCGGCCTTGTCGGAGGCCCTCACGCCGCCGCCGTGGTTGGATGGGTTGACGAGGATTCCCTTCTCGAAGTAGGGCTGGAGCAGATCCCATGCACCCTTGAAGAAGTATTTGGAATTATTGTCGTCCGGGGAGCCCGCGAACAGCTCGATGTTGAACGGGCCGGTGGCGCCGTCCTCCAACCCGAGTTTGTCGATCAGCCAGGTGGCCTCGAGTACACCAGTCTGCTCCAGCTGGAACGTGGCGTAGTAGTCGACCGCGTCGGTGTTCATGATCAGACGGTCGTAGGCGATGACCTTCGCGCCAGCGTCACGGGCCTTCTCGACGGCTGGACCGACCGCGGTGCCGTCCTTGGAGGCGACCACGACGATCTTCGCGTCGTTGTTGACCATGTTCTCGATGTCGGCGTTCTGTTGGGCGGGCTTGTCATCCGCGAACGACAGGATGACCTTGTACCCTCGCTTCTCAAGATTGGCCTTGAGGTTGTTGCCATCCTTGTTCCAGCGCTCCTCGGATTTGGTCGGCATCGAAATGCCGATGGTTGCGCCTTTCTCGATCTTGTCGCCGTCGCCGGACTGTCCGGTTCGACTGCCGCCACAGGCCGTGAGACCCGCGCACATCGCCACGCCCGCCACGACGGCGACGATCTTCTTGGTGAACTGCATGTATTCTCCTTCATCTTTGAGGGTGACGGAACGACCATTGTTCCGTTTGTGATCCGGACCGTTCCGGTTCATCTCATAGCATACACTCTTGAGTTAAGTTGTCAAACTTATATTTGTTCTTAAACGTTATTTAAATTCAGTTATCGAACATAAGAGCTGTATTGTGCGCCTTTCGACGCGACACGCCGCAGGAAGAGCGCACACGGCCCCGGCGACCACCGCGTCGGGCTACACTGGATATCCATGGCAACACGACTTTTCGGCTCACAAACCTCTCTGCGCGAGGCAAACCGTGCCAACCTGCTGTCCAGCATCCACAAATTCGGCGCTATGACGCAGGTCGAACTCGCGGAGGTCACCAGCCTCTCCACCGCAACGGTCTCCACACTCGTCCACCAACTCGTCGACGAGGGACAGCTGGAGACGAAAAGCACCATACGCAACGGCCGCAGGGCTACCTTGGTCAGACTCGCCCACAATCAGGGTCTCGGCATCGGCCTGTGGATCGCGCAACGCGAACTGAAACTGGCCGTCGTCGATTCGCGAAATCAATCATCGCGGAGCATATGCTGCCGCTTCCCCTCGGTCACAAGGCCGACACCACACTGGAACGCGCGATACAGCTCATCAACGAGACCATGACCAACATCGACGCTGATCCCGGGGAGATCGCCGGCATCGGCGTGGCCTTGGCCGCACCAGTCGCCATCGGCGACCACATGATCGCCATCCCCGGCGTCATGCCCGGGTGGGATGGCTTCGACATCGTCTCTCCGCTAAGCGCCACATTCAACACCCCCGTATATGTCGACAACGACGCAAACTACGCCGCCTACTGCGAATCACGCATGGGCGCAGCAATCGGCAAGCGCGACTTCGTCTATATCTCCACCAATGACAACGTAGGCGCGGGCATCGTTGCCGGCGGGGAGATCATGCACGGGGTGACCGGCCTGGCCGGCGAGATCGGCCATATCCAAGTCGATCCGCTCGGTGCGATCTGCTCCTGCGGCAATCGCGGATGCCTCAACACCATTGTCGCTGAGAACCGGCTGGTGCAACTGCTCAGCGTCACGCACGGCAACATGACGATGGACGACCTCGTGGCACAGGCGAACAACGGCGACCCCGGATGCCGCCGCATCATGCTGACACGGCGGTGCGCATCGGGCAAGTGGCCGCCGACTTGTGCATCAGCATCGACCCGGAGGTCGTCGTGGTCGGAGGCAAACTCGCCATGGCCGGCGAGGTGTTTACTCAACCGTTCAATGAAGCGCTGCAGCGGCTGCTGTTCCCCGACGCGGTCATGCCAATCACGGTGCTGAGCTCCCCTCACCCGAGCGACAACTGCGCGCTGGGCGGCGCGCTCGCCGCCATCGGACATGCGATTCGCAACAGCATCGCAGCATAGACGAAACACCCATGAGGAAAGGGTCAAGGAAAGAGGGATGACATGAGGAACGCAAGTACACCTCCGTTGCTGCGGCTGGAGGACATCTGCGTCAGATTCGGATTCGTCGAGGCGCTGAAATCGGTGAATCTGACCATCGACCGCAAAGAGGTCATCGCATCGTGGGCGACAACGGCGCCGGCAAGTCCACACTGATGAAGGTAATCTCCGGTTTTCTGCAACCCGGATTCGGGCATATCTACCTCAACGGCGAACAGGTGACGATCCCCTCGATCCGAGAGCGGACCGCATGGGCATCGCTTCCGTCTTCCAAGGTCAGGAACTCTGCGACAACCTCGATGTGGCTTCCAATCTTTTCCTCGGCAAGGAGATGCAGTCGGGCTGGGTTCGTGAGACGATATGATGAACACGCGAGCCCGTTCCGTGCTCGGAACGCTGAGCTCCGCGATCCGTGTGGGGTCCCCCATCACCTCGCTGTCGGTGGGGCAGCGTCAGACCGTGGCCATCGCCCGCACGCTACTCAACGACCCGCAGCTCATCCTGCTCGACGAGCCGACCGCCTCGCTGTCGGTGATGCAGGCCGCGGAGGTGCTGTCCTACATCAAACGGATACGTTCCGATGGCCGGTCGGTAGTGATGGTCTGTCATGACCTGCCGAACGTGTTCGCGGTGTCGGATCGCATCGTGGTCATCCGCCAAGGACGTATCCGCGGCGTGTATCGCACCGCCGAGACCTCCTACGAGGAGATCATCGCGCAAATCGCTGGCGTTGACGCCGGACGTGAGAGCGAGGGGATAACGGAGAACCCGAAATACGCCAACATGGTTCATCAGCGCAAGCTCATCGACCGCACGATCAGCGCCGCTATGAATCTCGAATAGAAGGGGCGCATCGGCGCGCGCCGATGCGCTGCGGTAAACTGATACAATCGCATATCTTCATCGCCTGTTCCGGGAAGGGAACGTTCATGAGCACTCAGGACATCATCATCTGCGTCGCCGTCGCCATCGTATCCGTGGCGATTGGCCTGTTCTTCGGTTTCGTGCCGATGAAGACGGACAAGACCACCGAATCGCAGAACAAATATTCGCAATTCCTCGGCATCATCGCCGTGGGACTAACCATCCTGCTGATCTTCGCCAAGCAGAATCTCGCCTCGTGGGTGGCGATTTTCGCAATGATTGCGGGTTGGCCGTCGCCAAGACCCCGCCGCTGCACCGCTGGGTACTTCACCGCTTCCCGTGGTTCGAGCCCGCCAAGCCGAAGACACCGTTGAAGAGTGCGAGGAGTACCAAGAAAAAGTAGAAGTCCCAACCGTGACGTCGGATAGAATGATCTTGCGTAATATCCGATGCAACAGGCCTCCCTCGGCGTCACGTATATGACGTTCCACCATCCCGGCGGAACACAATCGCAGCGCGGAGAACAGGCGGATAATCCTCAGAACAGCGGCTGCACGTTACGCCGGACGTGACGGGTGACGCCGAGCACAGTGATCAGTCGTACGAAAGAGTTCTCGTCGGCGATGATGTTGGTGAAATCCTTGCCTCGGCTTTGCATCACTTTGATGATGTCTACCAGGTTGCTGAGTGCGACGTCGGGATCGCACGCTTTTCCCAGCGTTGCTAGCAGCAGTCGCATTCTGTCATCGTCAATGCCGTCATTGTGCAGCTCATCGAACAATGTGCGAGCCTTGTCGAGATCTTGCAACCCTGCTCGAATCAGATCGAGCGCTCCGAACTTGTGTTGCATGGAAGTCATGGTTTCTATAGTGACCGTATAACATCAGGGGCGGTTGCGAAATACCCGCAACGCCCCTGATGTTTGTTGCATCGTCTGGAATCAGACGAAGAATGGTTTGACGTTGGACCAAATACGTCTGCTGACGCATGGATGGTTCATCGTATACAGGTGCACGCCGTCGACGCCCCGCGCCACTAGATCGCAGATCTGCTCGGATGCGTAGGCGATACCCGCTTCTTTGAGCAGAGCCTTGTCGCTTCCCCATTTATCAAGCATGATGCCGAGTTTTTCGGGGATCTTCGACTGACATTTGCTCGACATGTTCAACACCGATTTCGCGTTCATGACCGGCATGATGCCCGCTTCGATCGGCGCATCGATGCCTGCGGCCCTCGCTTTGTCGAGGAATCTCAGGAAATCCTCGTTGTCGTAGAACAGTTGCGAAATCAGGTGCGTCACGCCGGCGTCGACTTTCTTTTTGAGATTGTCGATGTCTTCTTCCAGCGTTGCCGCCTGCGGGTGCTTTTCCGGATAGCAGGCGCCGTAGATCTTCATGTCCGGACGTTGCTGGCGGATGTATACGGCCAGATCGCTGGCATGTTCGAATACTCCTGCCGGTTCGGCACCGTCGATGCGGTCGCCACGCAAGGCGAGCACGCCGGAGACCTTGGCCTGTTCGAACATGTCGAGTGCCTGGTCGACGTCATCCTTGTTCAGATACTGCGCGGTCAGATGGGCCACGCTGGGGATGCCGTATTCGCTTACCGTGTGGGCGATGCGCGCGGTCAATGTACGGTCGGATGATTTGCCGGTGCCGTAGGTGACGGAAATGAAATCGGGGTCCAACCCCTGCAGGCCATCCAACGTGTCGTAGATGGTGCCTACAGGGGAGGTTCGCTTCGGAGGGAACACCTCGAGCGAGAACATTGGCGAATGCATGGCTGTCGTCTTGTTCCTAACGTTTCGCCTTATTTGGTCAGCTTGGCACGCACAGCCTGGGCTGCGGCCACGAGGTTTTCGAGGCTTGGCCAGGTTTCGGCGTTGCCGCGGGTCTTCAAACCGCAGTCGGGGTTGATCCACACCTTTTCGACGTCCATCTTCTTGAGGATTTCGTAAATGCGTTCCTCGATTTCGGCTTCGGACGGGATGCGCGGCGAGTGGATATCGTAGACGCCCGGGCCAGCTTCGGTTTCGAAGTTGGCGTCGTGAATGGCGTCGAGCACCACGAGATCGCCGCGGGAGGCTTCGAAGGAGATCACGTCGGCGTCCATGGCGTCGATGTCGGTGATGATGTCGTTGAACTCCGAGTAGCACATGTGGGTGTGGATCTGCGTGGTCGGCTTGACCGCGGAGTGCACCAGTCGGAATGCCGGAATGGCCCAGTCGAGGTACTTCTTGTGCCAGTCGGTCTTCCTGAGCGGCAGCTTTTCACGCAGGGCGGCCTCGTCGATCTGGATGACTTGATGCCTGCGGCTTCGAGGTCGAGCACTTCGTCGCGGATGGCGAGGGCCAGCTGCTGGGTCTGCTGCTCGTGGGTGATGTCCTCGCGTGGCCAGGACCAGTTGAGAATAGTGACCGGGCCGGTGAGCATGCCCTTCATCACATGCTGGTACGGGACTGTGCGTAGGCGCTCCATTCCACGGTGATCGGGTTGGCGCGGGACACGTCGCCCCATACGATCGGAGGCTTCACACAACGGGTGCCGTAGGACTGCACCCAAGCGTTCTTGGTGAACAGGAAACCGTTGAGGTTCTGGCCGAAGTATTCGACCATATCGTTACGCTCGAATTCGCCGTGCACGAGCACGTCAAGGCCGATCTGCTCCTGATGCTTGATGCAGGCGTCGATCTGCGCCTTCATGTATTCGTCGTATTCAGTCTTGGTGATTTCGCCCTTGCGCAGTCTGGCGCGTTCGGCGCGCACTTCCTTGGTTTGCGGGAAGGATCCGATGGTGGTGGTCGGCAGCAATGGCAGGTTCAACGCCTCCCGCTGTGCCTTCTGACGTTCGGCACGTGCCGGCTGGCGCACGAAGTCCGAGTCGGTCAGGGCTGCGAGACGTTCCGCCACGTTCTTGTCGGCGGCGACGCGGGTACCGTCGAAGAGCGCCTGGTTGGCTGCCAATGCCCCGGATGCCTTCTTGTCTTCCTCGCTGGCGTCGGCGAGAACCGCGAGGTCGTGCAGTTCGCCGAGCTTTTCAACGGCGAAGGCGAAATGCTTGCGCACATCATCGGCGAGACCGTCTTCACCTTCGGTGCTGAACGGCACATGCAGCAGGGAGCTTGCGGTGGAGACGGCCACGTTGTCGGTGACCTTCTTCAGCGCGTCGACGAGTCCAAGGCTGACGGCGTAATCGTTACGCCAGATGTTGCGGCCGTTGACCACACCGGCGAAGATGGTGGTGCTCTCTGCGACGCCGAACTTTTCAACGGCGGCGAGATTCTCGTCCTTGCCTTCGTTGAGGTCGAGTCCGATGCCGTCGAAGGCGAGCAGGTTGACTGTCTCATACACGTCGGCGATGTGGCCGAAGTAGGTGTTGAGCAGCACCTTGATCTTGCCGTCGCGTGCGGGCAGGATCTTGGTGTACAGGCTCTTGAACAGTTCGACGTCGCCCGGCTCCTTGTCGAGCACGAGGTACGGTTCGTCGATCTGGATCCATTCGGCGCCCAGCTCGGCGAACTTGGCCACGACCTCGGCGTAGACGGCGGCGACCGCGTTGACCAGGCCCTTGTCGTATTCGAGTTCTTCGGCCTGCGGATTGCGGGCGAGCTTGAGGAAGGTGTACGGGCCGATGAGCACCGGCTTGGTGGTGATGCCGAGCGCCTTCGCCTCGTTGAATTCGTCGAACGGCTTGGTGCTGTTGAGCTTGATGTCGGTGGCTTCGTCGACTTCCGGCACCAGATAGTGGTAGTTGGTGGTGAACCACTTCTTCATCGGCAGCGCGGTGACGTCGCCCTTGTCTCCTTGGTAGCCGCGGCCCATGGCGAACAGCGTCTCTTCGGGATTGTCGAAGGCGAGGCGCTGGTAGCGCTGCGGAATGACGTTCAGCAGGATGGCAGTGTCGAGCATTTGGTCGTAATAGCTGAAGTCGTTGCTCGGAATCAAATCGATTCCGGCTTCCTGCTGCAGCTTCCAATGCTTGGCGCGCAGCTCCTTGGCGGTGGCGCGCACGTCGTCGAGCGTTGCGACACCCTTCCAATAAGCTTCGATAATCTTCTTCAGCTCGCGGTTCTGGCCGATGCGAGGGAAACCGGAGACGGAAGTGAGAACGGACATGAATCCTCCATCTGATATGAACAATGCAACCCGCTCAAGCTACCACGAAATCGCCAGCTATAACTCATCAAGAAAATTTAAGTGTCGCTATAAGCACGATTTATATCAGTTGGCATGGCAACATTTCACGCTCTCAGCATCATGCCGAGAGGCGAAGGAATCATTCAAAATCCTTGGCCGTCAGCAATGCGATGAGTTCGCCACTGTGCAGCTGCCATTGGTTGAATGGCTCATTTGATCCGAACACGGCGAGCGATGCCGGCGACATGCCCAGATTCAGCATGTCGAGCAGCATTGCATCCGATTCGGAGCTCGCCAGCCATTGGCATGCGATCGACACAGTGGCTCATGGCCGAGTACCAACAGCTCGCGATGCTTCTCCTTGGTCTGGGCAAGCTCGTCAAATACCGACTGCACCCCACCTTCGTACAGACTCTGACGATAGTCGACCTTCGGGTCGTCGCCGAACACCTTAAGCATGCGATCGCAGGTCTGCCTGGCCCTGGTGGCGCTGGAGCACGCAATGCGCGTCGGCACCATCTTGTGCGCGGCCAGGCCTTTGGCGACGCTTTCGCCTGCTTACGCCCCTTGTCGGTCAGCTCACGCCCGGCGTCGCCACCGTCACCAAACGGCTCGGTTTTGGCGTGACGCATCACCAGCAACACATACTTGTAATCCTTGGCTTTTTTCGCAACCTTCTTGAGGCTCGTTCCCATGGACGAATGCTCCAATCCTTAACGATCCAGCGTATGTACCAACGCAACGCGCTATGACTATTGTCTCAGAACAACGGCAAGAAACACCGTATCAATCGCCGATAGCCTCGACCTGCGCGTCGAGATCACGCAGCACCTTACGCAACTTGCGATCGGAAATATCCCGCAACTCAAGATCTTCGAGCTGTTCGGCACGTTCTTCGGCGCTCAGCGAATCAATATCGGTGGTCGTGTCTTTCGTGGCACGGTCACGCTTGCGCAACGCCTGAAATCCCGGCGCCATAGCCCGCGAAACCATAAGGAAGCCGGTGTGTCCGATCATCTGATGGTCGGGACGTATCGCCAATCCCTGAACCTTCCAGTCGCGTTCCAGAGTCTCCTGGATATCCGGTTCCGTCCAGCAGCCAGCCTCCCTCAACGCCTCCGCCATACGGCTTAGCTGCGTAGTAGTGGTCACATACGCCACGAGCACACCGCCGGGCGCAATCACTCGGTATGCCTGCTCAAGACGGTTCCAGGGGTCAAGCATGTCAAGCATGATGCGGTCGAAGGAATGCTCCGGCAATGTGGCGGCGACCGAATCGAAATCACCGATTTTCAGATCCCACCATGCGGGGCGCCCACCGAAATAGACCGTGGCATTCGCTTCGGCCACGCGGGCGAATTCCGAACGCATCTCGATGGTGGTCAGTCTTCCACGCTCCCCCACCGCGTCCAGCAGGTTGACGCTCATGGCGCCGGATCCGGCACCGGATTCCAACACGTTCATGCCGGAACGAATGTCGCCAAGCTGAATCACTTGGCAATGTCCTTCGGATACATGATCTGCGCGCCACGAGGCATCGACAGCACATAATCGGCCAACCGAGGGCGCATCACCGCGAACTGCCATCCGCCAATGGCGCGCGTTCCCTTCCAAGGCTTGTTGGCGTCGCGTTCCGGATGATCCTGATTGATCTGCGCCTCACGTTTGGCGCTCACCGTCACCACCACGGACCCTTCCGACTGCCCGATCACATCGTCATGCAGAATGATGCCGTGCGAGGTCTGCGTCACACCGCCCGGCACCAATTGGTCGGTGATCTTATTGGATCTGCGATCCGTGAACTGTACCTTCTCACCCGCCGTCAACGGTCCTCGACGCATCAATCACTCCTTCATACCCACACGGATTCCACCATCACGACAGCACGGAACCGAATGACTCCTGTCCGACGCTATTCATGCTACAGCATATTCCGGCGCACACAGCACCCGTTACCGCGCGTACGCGCTCCAACGTCCATTCGCATGCGTCACCTCAAGCTCCAAACCGAACACTTCGCTCAACCGTTCCGAAGTGAAACCGTGTTCCAGATCACCCGAGTACACGATGGTGCCCGGAGCCGGATCGTTGCCTGCGACATTGTCGGCGTAGGCGTCGGCCTCGCTGCCGGTGATCCTGCCCATGATCGCCACATGGTCGAATCCCTGCGGAATCTCCTCAAGACGATGCGTCACCAGCACCACGGCACGATCCGACTGCTCGGCGCCGACACGGCTCAACGCACGAAGCGCAATCTCACGACCGCCCAAATCAAGACCGGTAGTCGGCTCGTCCAAAATCAGCAAATCCGGATCGGCCATCAGCGCACGGCAGATCAGCACGCGCGTACGTTCGCCTTCCGAAAGCTTGAACATCATCTTGCCTTCGAGGTATTCGATGCCGAATTCGCACATCAGGGAGCGCGCCTTGGCATAGTCTTCGTCGGTGTAGGTGTCGCGCCAACGGCCGGTGGTCGCGGTCAATGCGGTCACGATGGCGTCGAGCGGATCTTCTTGGGGAGGGAACGCGCGACTCAGTTCCGCGGAGCTCAAACCGATACGGTTGCGATAGGAGAACACATCGACCTTGCCCAAGCGATTGCCGAGAATGTCGACGGTGCCTTCCGACGGGAATCCTCTGGTGCTCATCATTTGAACCAAGCTGGATTTGCCGATGCCGTTGGGTCCGAACAGCACCCATTTCTCGCCCTTGTTGATTTTCAGATTGACCTTGGTGAGAATCACGCGTCCACGGCGACGAAATTCCACGTCAGCGAGTTCCAGTGCGATGTTCTGCTCCGGCATTCTTCCTCCCCTATCGTTGTTCGGCTTGTAGATATGGAAACGCTTCCGCCAGCATAATGCTTTCAGCGGAAGGCGTTCCACGCATCGTCTACGTGGTGAACTGGTTATTCGGCGGTTTTGCCCTGCTCGGCAAGCACGTCTTCATAGACCTTGACGGTCTTGTCGGCGATCGACTCCCAGCTGAAGTGGTCGCGCGCACGCTCGTAACCGGCCTGTCCCATCTGCTTCGCCTTTTCAGGATCGGCCATGATGCGGTTGATAGCGTCGGCCATGTCATGCACGAACTTGTCTGGATTGGTCGGAGTGCCGGTGCCGTCGTGCAGCTGGTCGACAGGCACGAGATATCCGGTTTCGCCATCGACGACGACTTCGGGAATGCCGCCGGTCGCGGAGGCCACCACCGGAAGGCCACACGCCATGGCCTCCAAGTTCACGATACCGAGTGGCTCGTAGATGGATGGGCAGATGAACGCGTCGCAACCGTGCTCAAGCGCGTTGAGCTCCGGCTTCGGCAGCATCTCCTCAATCCAGATGATGTTGCCGCGCTCCTCGTCAAGCTTGGCGAACGCGGTTTTGACCTCGTTCATGATCTCCGGAGTGTCGGGCGCGCCCGCGCATAGCACGATCTGGATGCCCGGATCGACGAAATGCAACGCCCGAAGCAGGTATGGCAGGCCCTTCTGCCGGGTGATACGTCCGACGAACAGCAGCGTGGGCTTGTTGCGGTCGATATTGTAGCGTTCGAACACCTTCCAGCCCGGATCGTCGTCGGATGGGGTTTCGAACTGGCTCATGGTGATACCGTTGTGCACCACGACCACCTTGTCGGGGTCAAGATTCGGATAGGCGCTCAGGATGTCTTCGCGCATTCCTGCGGACACGGCGATCACGCGGTCGGCATGCTCGTATGCGTCACGCTCGGCCCACGAGCTCAAATCGTAGCCGCCACCCAGCTGTTCACGCTCCATGGGCGGAACGGTTCGAGGGAATGCGCGGTGATGACCAGCGGCGTTCCGTGCAGCATCTTGGCAAGGTATCCGGCCAAGCATGCATACCACGTGTGCGCGTGGATAATGTCGGCGTCCACATCGTCGGCGATCTGCAGATCGACGCCGAACGTCTTCAGCGCGCCGTTTGCTTCCTGGAGTTCCTTGGGAACGTCGTATCCGACGACCTTGAGCGAACCTTTCGGATTGTCACCCGGGATTTCGGGAATCTCATTCTCGGCACGTGGTCCGTCAAACGCACGGACCGTCACATCCACGCGTTCCGCCAGAACTTTGGAAAGCTCCTCCGCGTGCACGCCTGCGCCGCCATACACCTTGGGCGGATATTCACGGGAAAGGATGTCAACCTTCATATCTGTGCTCTCCTCTTCGAGTCAGGCAGTTGTTCCATCACTACTGTAAGGCAATTTTTCAATGAAACGCCTGATTGTTTCATTCGTGTCACAAAGTTTTGCATCTTTCCTAAAAATGCAGGCAAGGAGGTCAATAAACCAGGAACGAATAGTGCCGTCATTCGTGACTCGCATGTGAAAGCGGGGCTGCATCCTTCCATCGGATGCAGCCCCGCTTTACGTTCATCGCCTTGCTATCAGACGGCCGTACCATTCTGATCGAGGTTCGGATTATGCTTCGGGTTACCCGCCGTGAAGAACAGGCTAAGCACACCGACAGCGAAGACGATGGAGACCGTGGCGACCAACCACATGGGATGTGACGGCAGCCACATGATCACCAGGAATGCGATTGCGGACAGTGCGATGAGCAGCCAGCTGATCACGCGGAACCATTGGCGTGCGGAATGCGGTGCCTTGAACATCTTCGGGTTCGTGTAGTTCGGGCTGGTGGTCAGCAGGCTTTCGGTTTCTTCGATGGTGCCGCCGGTCGGCTTCCAAGGTCCATCGGTACCGTCTTGCAGTCGGCGGGACTTTTCCTGCAGCTGGTATTCGTCCAGCATTCCGGAACGTGCGCGGCCATGGGTTTGGTCGTACTGCTGCGGCACTCCCCTGCGGTTGTTCTTTGCCTGCGCTCGACGTTCTGCACGATTTGGCATTGGGTCACTCCTTTGTTGCGATGTGCTGCAGTTCACTTTACTGCATGACTGCCGGTTTTTCGCCGAACGGCACGTCATTCGGACGTTTATGCCACGTCTGTATTGTTCGAGGTTCCGGGAAGTGGGGATATGAAAAATCGTCCGATTCCGTTTTGGCGGAGAATCGGACGATTTTTCTGTTACGTTAACTGCTTATGTTCAGCGCGGCAGCATCATCGGCCTTTTGGATGCGACGATGGGTGCCGGCAGTTCGGTGGCGCCGGTGAGGTATTCGTCCACGGCGGCCGCGCAGGAACGGCCTTCGGAGATGGCCCACACCACGAGGCTCTGACCGCGTCCGGCGTCACCACAGGCGAACACGCCGTCCTGGCTGGTAGCGAACTTGTCGTTGCGCGCCACATTGCCTCGTCCGTCAAGGTCGACGGGCAGCTGGTCCACGAGCGTGGTGGTGTCCGGGTGCAGGAAGCCGACGGAGATGAGCACCAAATCAGCCGGAATCACGCGTTCGGTGCCGGGCTGACGGGTGAACGGTCCGTTTTCGCCGGGTGCAACGTTCACTACCTTGAGACCGGTCACATGTCCGTTCTCATCGGCCACGAAGCCTTCAGTAGCGGTGGAGTGCTCCACCTTCACCTTGGCCTGTTCCTCTTCGGTACCGACGAAGTTCACAGAATCCGTGCTGTACACGTACTCGGCGCGCTGGGTTTCGAAGCCTTCTTCCATGGAGGAGGTCTTCTGGTACAGGCGCGCGAAGGTCGGCCATGGCTGGTTGGCCGGGCGTTCGCTTGGTTCCTGCGGCATGATCTGCAGCACAGTGACGTCCTTGGCGCCTTGGCGGATGGACGTGCCCAGGCAGTCGGATCCGGTGTCGCCGCCACCGATGATCACGACGTGCTTGCCTTCAGCGGTGATGTCGTTGACTGGCTTGACGCCGTAGACGCGGCGGGTCGCGTCGGGCAGGAATTCCATGGCAAAGTGGATGCCCTTGAGTTCACGGCCCGGAATCTTCATGTCGCGCGGCACGGTAGAGCCGATGGCGACGACCACGGCATCGTAGCGGGATCGCAGATCGTCCCATGAGATGTCTTTGCCGATCTCCACGCCGGTGCGGAACACGGTGCCTTCGGCTTCCATCTGTTCCACGCGGCGGTCGATGAGTCGCTTGTCGAGTTTGAAGTTCGGGATACCGTAGCGCATCAGGCCGCCGATGGCGTCATCACGCTCGTATACGACCACGGTGTGGCCTGCGCGGGTAAGCTGCTGGGCGCATGCCAGACCGGACGGGCCGGAGCCGACCACGGCGACGGTCTGGTCGGTCAGGCGCTGCGGAGGCAATGGCTTGACGTAGTCGAGGTCCCAAGCCTGATCGATGATCGTGCATTCGTCGTTCTTGATCATGGTCGGCGGCTGGTGAATGCCGAGCACGCAGGCTGCCTCGCACAACGCGGGGCAGATGCGGCCTGTGACTTCGGGGAAGTTGTTCGTTTCGGACAGGCGGTTGTACGCGTCCTCCCACTTCTCCTGGCGCACCAGATCGTTGAATTCTGGGATGATGTTGCCCAGCGGGCAGCCGCTCATGCAGAACGGCGTGCCGCAGTCCATGCATCGGGCCGCCTGTTCGGTGGTCCAAGGCTGCAGGCCGGATTCGGCGTGGACGTCGAACCAATCCTTGATTCGCTCCTCGACGGGGCGTTCGGCCAGTTCGCGACGGGTACGGACCTTCAGGAATCCACGTGGATCTCCCATGTCAGCGCGCTCCTTCCATAACCTGCTCGTACACCTGTTCCCAGACGCCGGGCGTATTGAAATCGATGTTGTTCTCTTCGGCGTTCTTCATCGCCTTCTGCATGGCGAGGAAGTGCTTCGGAACGATGTGTGTGAATCGCTTGGATGCGTTCTCCCAGTCGGCGAGCAGTCCGTCCGCGAATGCGGAGCCTGTTTCTTCGGCATGCTGCTTGACCAGACCGTGCACGATTTCGTTCGACTCACTGTCGAGCGGTTCGAACAGCAACGCGCCGTTGGCGGCGGCAGCCGGGTTGACCTGCTTCATGTCAAGGTCGAGCACGTACACGTGGCCACCGGAGAAGCCTGCGCCGAGGTTGCGACCCGTGGGACCGAGGATCACGACGGTGCCGCCGGTCATGTATTCGCAACCATGGTCGCCGACGCCTCCACCACGAAGGTGCGCCGCCGTTGCGCACGCCGAAGCGTTCGCCTGCACGACCTGCCACGAACATCTGGCCGGAAGTGGCACCGAAGCCGGTGACGTTGCCCGCGATCACGTTCTCATGCGGATCGAAGGTGATGCCCGCCTCCGGACGCACGACCATGCGTCCGCCGGAAAGTCCCTTGCCCGCGTAGTCGTTGACTTCGCCGTACACGCGGATGGTCTCGCCACGCGGAATGAACGC
>ENA-OPZM01000042-OPZM01000042.1-human-gut-metagenome-genome-assembly--contig:-NODE-42-length-48927-cov-16.033074_pt1 | contig 48927 bp, 50 predicted proteins | sample MGYA00242478_ERZ504493 | MGnify/ENA primary metagenome ERZ504493 (study PRJEB26092, sample SAMD00036227) | human gut metagenome | host: Homo sapiens | study: EMG produced TPA metagenomics assembly of... | reverse complement strand
CCAGTGGCCCGCCCTGCTGCGCGAAGCGGGCGACCTGCGCGCCCCGCACCGCGTGGCCCACTACCTGGAGGACCTCGCCGCCACCTACCACAAGTGGTACAACGTGGAGCGCGTCGTGCCGATGGAACTCACCGATCCGGAGGCCCGCGGGGAACAGGCCGACGCCATCCGCATCGCCAAGGCTCCGGAACCGGCCCGCGCCGCCGCGCGACTCAAGCTCAACGACGCCGTCAAGACGGTCATCGCCGAAGGCCTCGACCTGCTCGGCGTCGCCGCTCCGGACAAGATGTGAAGCGAATCCACGAAAAAGGGAGATACGCAAACCATGCCTGTAAGCCCAATCTGGCCGACCGGCTCGGCCGTGAACGACGAAGGCGAGATCACCTTCCACGGCCGCACCGCCGCAAGCCTGCTCGACGAATTCGGTTCGCCGCTCTACGTCATCGACACCGATGACGTGCGCGCCCGCGCCACGAAATTCGTGCATTCGGCCGCCAACGCGTTCAACAACACCGTCACCCACGTCAGCTTCGCCGGCAAAGCGCTGCTGAGCAAGGAAATCTGCCGCATCGTCACCGAATCCGGCATGCTCATCGACACCTGCACCATGGGTGAGATGCGCATCGCGCTCGCCGCGGGCGTCCCAGGCCGCCGCCTCGTGCTGCACGGCAACAACAAGTCCGATGCGGAAATCGAGCTGGCCATCGAACAGGGCTTCAACAAAATCGTGATCGACGAGCCGGATGAGCCGGCACGCATCGCCGCGATCGCCAAGCGGCTCGGCAAGCGCGCCCGCGTCATGCTGCGCGTCACCTCCGGCATCCACGCCGGCGGCCACGAATTCGTGTCCACCGCCCACGAGGACCAGAAGTTCGGCGTGGCCCTGCTGCCCGCCGGAGCCGACGCCGGCAAACTCGGCGTGCTCGACGACCTCACCGACGTGACGCCCGCCGGCTCGAATGCACGACTCGGCGAACACGCCTCCGAAGTCCATGCGCAACGCGAGCTGCAGTACGACATCAAATACCCGTACGATCTGAGCCACGAGAAAGTCTCCGAAGGCGACCGCAGGCTCGCCGAAGCCATGACCATGGTGGCCGACGGCCCGGCGCTCGCCGTGCTCAAGGACATCTACCGCCGCCAGGACGTGCTCGAACTGGTCGGCGTGCACTCGCATATCGCTCCAACATCCATGACGCGGACGCATTCATCCAGGCGGCCAAGCGCATGATGCTGCTGCGCAAGACCTTCTACGCCACCGACGCGTACACCCTGCCGGAGGTCGATTTGGGCGGCGGTTATTCCGTGGCCTACACCGACGGCGAGGATTCCATGGACATCGACGTGGAGCTCGGCAGGCTCGCCGACGCGGTCAGCACCGTGAACCGCGCGCTCGGCATGCCGGCCCCGGTCATCTCCTTCGAGCCAGGCCGCTGGACAGTGGCCCCCACCGGCGTCACGCTGTACCGCGTGGGCACCGTCAAGCCGGTCGAGCTTTCCGGCGAGGCGAAGGACAAGTCAGGCAATCCGGTGACGGAACGTGTGTACGTGTCCGTGGATGGCGGCATGAGCGACAACATTCGTCCGGCGCTGTACGGCTCCGACTACACCGCGCGTCTGGCCAACCGCAAGGGAAGCGAGCAGACCAAGCTGTGCCGCGTGGTCGGCATGCACTGCGAATCGGGAGATATCGTCGTCAACGAGGTGCGGCTGCCCGCCGACATCAAGCGTGGCGACATCCTCGCGGTGCCGGTCACCGGCGCATACGGCCGCACGATGGCCAGCAACTACAACCAGGCGCTGATTCCCGCCGTGGTCGGCGTCGGCGAGGCCGGCGCACACGTCATGATCCGCCGGCAGACGATCGACGATCTGCTGAGCTGGGACGTCAGCGAATAGTCCACGATTGCGTCTCACGGTATGGACGGTTTTCGGGCTTCCTTGCGGGGAAAGCTTCGGAAACCGTCCATTTTCTTGATATTCCGCGGCCTTACGTCATATTGAGACCGTACAATAAGCAAGGTCACACCAATACTTCACATTCAAGGGAGGATGCTTGGCACAGGAAGATGTTGCGCCGATTCGCGTTGGATTGCTGGGCGCAGGTACCGTCGGTTCCCAGACCGCACGCCTGCTGGTCGAGCAGAAGGACGAGCTTGCCGCACGTATCGGACGACCGATCGAGCTGACCGGCGTCGCCTGCCTTGACCCGGCGGAAACCAATCCGTTCCCGTGGATCGACAAGGCCATCGTGACCACCGACACCATGAGCGTGGCCACCAATTCCGACATCGTCATCGAGCTGATCGGCGGCACCGGCGTGGCACGCAAGTTCGTGCTCGCCGCCATCGAATCCGGCGCCTCCGTGGTCACCGCCAACAAGGCGCTGCTGGCCAAGTATGGTCCGGAGATCTACGCGGCCGCCGAAGCCAAGGGCGTCGACATCTACTTCGAAGCCTCCGTGGGCGGCGCCATCCCGTTCCTCAAGCCGCTGCGCGAATCCCTCGTCGGAGACAAGGTGACGAGCATGCTCGGCATCGTCAACGGCACCACCAACTACATCCTCGACGAGATGACCACCAAGGGCCTCGACTTCGATGACGTGCTCAAGGACGCGCAGGCCAAGGGCTACGCCGAAGCCGATCCGACCGGCGACATCGAGGGCTACGACGCGGCCAACAAGGCCGCGATCATGGCCACCCTCGGCTTCCACACCTCCGTCACCATCGACGACGTCTCCGTCGAGGGCATCACCAAGATCACCGCCGACGACATCGCCGCCGCCACCGCGGAAAACAAGGTGATCAAGCTGCTCGCCGTCGTGGAGAACACCGATGCCGGCGTGTCCGCGCGCGTCTACCCGGCACTGATCTCCAACACCCATCCGCTGGCCTCCGTGCACGGCTCCTTCAACGCCGTGTTCGTCAAGGCCGAAGCCGCGGACGACCTCATGTTCTACGGCCGCGCGCCGGCGGCGCTCCGACCGCCTCCGCGGTCGTCGGCGACGTGGTCACCGAAGCCCGCCATATCGCACAGGGCTGCACCGGTCCGTCCATCCCGCTGTACAAGGATCTGAAGAAGGCTCCGATCGAGGCGTCCAAGGCCGAGTTCGCGGTCCGCTTCGTGATTCACGACAATCCGGGCGTGCTCGCCGCGATCGCAGCCAAGTTCGCCGACCATGGCGTGTCCATCAACGGCGTGAACCAGGATCTGAAGCCGACGCTGAAGGATCCGGGCTATGACGGCGAGCTGCAGCAGCTGCGTCTGGTCACCCACATGACCGATGAGCTCACTCTGCGCGAAACCGTCAAGGACGTGTGCGAGCTGGATTGCGTGTGCGGAGAGCCGTCGATCCTGCGCGTGCTGAACTGATATCGGATGCGATTCGGGCCCATGACGGCGGCTTGGCATGCAAGCCATGCCAAGCGCGTCATGGCCCGAATGCGATGCACGGGTGCGGTTCCCCCTGAAATTTGACTCTGGCACTGCCACGGTATACGGTGCTTGATTTGTAATGAAGATGTGACGAAGGACGACGAGAGATGACTCCAGTTACCCGCAAGGTGCGTGTGAAGGTTCCGGCCACCAGCGCCAATCTTGGCTCCGGCTTCGATACGGTCGGTTTGGCCTTGGACTACCATGACGAGCTTGAATTCACGCTGAGCGCCGACCCAGTGAACACCGCGGCGCAGGTGATGATCGAAGGCGAGGGCGAAGACACCCTGCCACGTGACGAGACGCACCTGGTGGTCTCCACGTTCCGCCGCGCATGCCAGACCTTCGGCCTGGGACGCGTCGGATTCATCCTGCAGGCGCACAACAACATCCCGCAGGCGCGAGGCATGGGGTCCTCCGCCGAAGCCATCGTGGCCGGCATCGCAGCCGCCGCGGCCTTCGCACAGGACGATGACCTCAACCGCGACGCCGTGTTCGAGCTGGCCGCAGCCATCGAGGGCCATCCCGACAACGTGGCGCCGGCCGTGTACGGCGGTCTGACCATGTCGTGGGACATGGAAACCCCCGAAGGTGTTGGCTCCGTGCCGATTCCGGGCGGCGAACCGATGCACAACGGCTTCCACACCATCAACTACCGCGTGGCCGACGACCTGACCGCCGCCGTGTTCGTGCCGGATTACGAGCTGTCCACCGAGAAGGCCCGCCAGGCGCTGCCGAACGAGATTCCGTTCAAGGACGCCGTGCACAACGTGTCCCGCGTGAGCCTGCTGCCGGCCGCCATGAATCCGGCGATGCTGGCCGCCGGCTCCCGTCAGAACGCCAACGCGCTGCTGTTCGCCGCCACGCAGGACCGCCTGCACCAGCCGTTCCGCGCGCCGCTGATGGAACCGTCCTGGGCGCTGATCGAGAAGATGCGCGCCCACGGTTTCGCATCCACCGTGTCCGGTGCCGGTCCGTGCGTGCTCGTGCTGCACCACGGCGACGCTCATGAAGAGCTGGAACGGATCGCCGCCGAAGAGTTGGCGTCCGGCCATTGGCGTGTGCTGCATCTTGCGGTCGACACCAAGGGTGTGCAGGTGGAACGCGCATGAGCATTCCGCTGATTCTCGCCTCGCAATCGCGTCCGCGCCGTGACGTGCTGTTTTCCGCCGGCATCTGCCCGACCATCCGCGTCTCGCATGTGGACGAACCGACCGCGCTGGAACGTGAGGCCGCCGCACTGGGCGTTGCCGTCGACGACCTGAGCGTGGAACAGCGTGTGATGTTCCTCGCCACCGCCAAAGCCGAGGCCGTGCATCAGGCGTACCGCAACATCGCCGATACCGCGTCGCATGCGAGTGGTGAGCGCGTGGTCGGTTTTCCGCTGAAAGCTGCGAGGCCGACGGGTAGTGCGGAAGGCGAGGAAACGGCTGACGAGACGAAAACCCGCGATTTTTCAGGAATCGCCATTCCCACTACTGCCGAGCCGATCGCCGATTTCGTGGACGGCCGGCCGAGTCTGACCCGCGCGAAAGTCGGTCCGCTGATTCTCGGCTGCGATTCCATGTTCCTGCTGGACGGCGAATGCTACGGCAAGCCGCACAGCGAAGAGGTTGCGCGCGAACGGTTGCGTGCCATGCGCGGCGTTACCGGCGAGCTGTGGACCGGCCATTGCCTGATCGATTTCGCGTCGGGCCGCATGGTGCGTGGCGCCAGCAAAGCCACCCTGCATTTCTGCGACTATTCCGATCGCGACATCGAACGCTACATCGCAACGGGGGAGCCGTTGGAAGTGGCTGGATCCTTCACGTTGGAAGGCTTCGGCGGCGCGTTCATCGATTCGATCGAAGGCGATCCGCACGGCATCATCGGCCTGAGCCTGCCGCTGGCACGCCGATTGGCCGCGCAATTGGGCGTCGAATGGACGGATCTGTGGAACGTCACGCGTTCGACTTGGCTCCGGATTTCGAATACGATTCGAAGACGGGTGCGGCAAAGCCGTTGCCGCCCAAGGAAAACGTGCATCAGCCGGGCGACGGCTGGGTTGATTGCGATTGCGGTCGCAAGCATTGGGGCACGAACGGCGCGTCCGGCGTGCTGCTGGCCCGTCGTGACGAAACGACCGGCGAAGTGACGCACGTCGTCATGCAGCATCGTGCGGTGTGGAGCGCGGAAGGCGGTACGTGGGGCATTCCCGGCGGCGCCACCGCGGACGGCGAAAGTCCGATTGAAGGCGCGCTGCGCGAATCGTTCGAGGAAGCCAACATCACGCCGGAAGACATCGACGTGGTCGGCTCGTACTGCGAGGACCACGGTCCGTGGGCTTACACCACCGTGTTCGCGTTCGAAAAGCCGGGCCACCGCGTCGATCCGCAGGCCAACGACGACGAAAGCATGGAAATCGAATGGGTGCCGATCGACGACGTGCCCAATCGCAAGCTGCTGACCGCCATGCGCACCGACTGGCCCCACTTCGCCGCACGCCTACGCCATCTTGCTCAGTGCGCTCGTCGTTAACGTGCGTTGCGTGCCATATTCGGCCCGTCTCTCTTGTAAAAGCTTGCCAAATCTGGCTTTTCAAACATTGATGCGGAACTCATCACTATTGTGAGCGTTCACCAAAGACGCGTGTACAATAAATCGCAGACAGCGACGGTTGATGTGAAAGAGCGAGGAAGCATGGCAGGCAAACGCAGCGCGGGCAGTAAGCGTCCTTCGATGTTCGAAGTGGCGAAACTGGCGGGCGTAAGTCATCAGACCGTTTCGCGCGTCATCAACCATTCGCCGGACGTCTCCGACGCCACCCGCGAGAAGGTGCAGAAGGCCATCGACCAGCTCGGATACCGTCCCAGCAACTCCGCCCGCGCGCTCGCCTCGCACCGGTCCCGCACCATCGGCCTGATCGCCGGCGGCCAGCATTTCTATGGCCCGATCTCCACGATTTCCGCGATTGAGACGATGGCCCGCCAGCATGGCCTGTTCGTGACGGTGAGCATGGTGCATGAGGCGCTGTGCTCGCAGGAGGAATTCGACGACCTGTGCCGCACCTTCGACGAGATGAACGTCGATGCGTTCATCTTCCTCACGCCCACCGATGTCATGTTTTCCGCGGCATGCCGGACGCGGATCGCGCAGCCTCGTGTGATCGTCACATCCACGCACGGTGCATCGGCGTGCAGGACGGCCTGCGGCTGATGAAGTCCGCCGACCGCCGCCGCGTATCCGTCGTCGGCATGGACCAATGGTCCGCGATGGCCGACGTGATGCATCTAGTCGTGGAATACGGGCACCGTTCGGTGCTGTATTTCGCCGGTCCCAAGGAGTGGCGCGACGCGGCGACGCGCCTGCTGGCATGGAACAAGCTATGCGCGGCCAATGCGGTCAATTCCGTGACGGTGCAGTGTGAGACCTGGGAATCCTCTGAAGCGTACGGCAAGATGAACCACATCCTCGACAACATCGGCCGCACCGGCGGCAATCTGCCGACATGCATGGTCTGCGCCAACGACAGCCAGGCCGTGGGTGTGGCCCGCGCGCTGCATGAGCATGGCGTGCGCATTCCGCAGGATGTGAGCCTAGTGGGTTTCGACGACATGCCTGCCATGGACAATATGTTCCCGCCGCTGACCACGGTCCGCCCCGGCTTTGAGCAGCTGGGTGTCGCCGCCATGCGCGAGACGCTGTACTTGCTGGGCGCGGGGGAGGAGAACTCCTTCGGATCATCGCAGCATGGCGTCGGACTGGTGTCGGCGCAGATGGTCAACCGCAGCTCCCTGGGTCCTGTCCGCCGCCGCTAAGGCGCTGCTTCTTCTCGATTTGTTTATATATTCATTGCTCCGATGACACGTCGGATTTGGTGCGTCACGGGTTTGTGCCTACAATAGTGAGCGTTAACAGTGAGCGCTAACATTCAGTTGACAGAGTGGTTGCGAGGCGCTCGGACGCAAGGAGTTCGTGAACTATGACGCAAGAGCAGGTCGCAGTGACCGCCGAGAAGATCCGCGCAGGCAAGACGAGCCTGGGCATCGAGTTCGGCTCCACCCGCATCAAGGCGGTGCTCATCGATGACGCCTACCACACCATCGCGGCGGGCGACTATGAGTGGGCCAGCCATCTCGAGGACGGGCTGTGGAGCTACACCCAGGAGGAAATCTGGAAGGGTTTGCAGACCGCATACGCCCGGATGGCCGGCGACGTCGAAACCGCCTATGGCGAACGGCTGACCCACGTGGGGCACATCGGCTTCTCCGCATGATGCATGGCTACCTCGCCTTCGACAAGTCCGGCGAACTGCTCGTGCCGTTCCGCACCTGGCAGAACACCAACACCCACGAAGCCCACGAGAAGCTTTCCGAGCTGTTCCAGTACAACATTCCGGAACGCTGGTCCGTGGCGCACCTCTACCAGGCGGTGCTCAACCACGAGGAGCACGTCTCCAAGGTGGACTACATCACCACACTCGCCGGGTACGTGCACTGGAAGCTCACCGGCGAGAAGGTGCTCGGCGTGGGCGACGCCTCCGGCATGTTCCCCATCGACCCGTCCACCCATACCTACGAAACCGAATTCATCAAGCGATTCGACGCGATCGAGGAAGTCGCCGCGCAGCCGTGGAAGCTTGAGAACCTGCTGCCCCGTCCGCTCGTGGCGGGCACCCCGGCCGGCACGCTCACCGCCGAAGGCGCCAAACTGCTCGACCCGACCGGCACCCTTCAGCCGGGCGTCGTCCTCGCCCCGCCGGAAGGCGACGCGGGCACCGGCATGGTCGCCACCAACTCCGTGCGCGTGCGCACCGGCAACGTCTCCGCCGGCACCTCGATCTTCGCCATGGTCGTGCTCGAACACAAGCTGACACGCCTGCATCCGGAAGTCGACCTCGTCACCACCCCAGCCGGCGACCTGGCCGGCATGAGCCACGCCAACAACTTCACTTCCGATCTCAACGCCTGGGTCGGCCTGTTCGGACAGTTCGCCGCCGCGATCGGCCAGCCGGTCGATGCCGGCACGCTGTACGGCACGCTGTTCCGCGCCGCGATCGCGGACGATGTCGACGCCGACTGCGGTGGTCTGCTCAACTATCCGTTCCGCTCCGGCGAATTCCTGGCTGGCCTGCCGGAAGGCCGACCGCTGTTCGCCCGCAGCCCGGAGGCGCGCATGAGCCTCGGCAACTTCATGAGAACCAGCTGTTTAGCGCCTTCTCGCCGGTCAAGATCGGCATGGATGTGATGACCAAGGACGAAGCGTCGCCGTCGACTCGCTCGTCGGCCACGGTGGCATCTTCACCACGCCGAAGGTCGCGCAGAAGATCCTCGCCGCCGCATTCGACACCCCGATCAAGGTCATGGCCACCGCCGCCGAAGGCGGAGCGTGGGGCATGGCCGTGCTCGCCGACTATCTGTGGCACGCCGACCAGCCGCTCGCCGACTACCTCGACACCCGCGTCTTCGCCGACGCGGCCTCCACCACGGAAGCGCCGGACGCCAACGACGTGGCCGGCTTCGAAGCCTTCTTCGACCGCTTCCGCAAGGGGCTGCCGATCGAGCATGCCGCCATCGAAAGCATCCCGCTGGAAACCAAATAACCGTCCATCGCAACAACAGCAAGCCTGACGAAAGGAACACAATATGGCAACGTTGGCTGATTACGGCCCGGAAGTACGAGCTGAAGTCAAGCAGGTGCGCGAAGTGGTCGCCACCCTGCACGAGCAGCTCATCAAGTGGAATCTGGTGGTGTGGACCGCAGGCAACGTCTCGCAGCGCCTGCACACCGCCGACCTGATGGTCATCAAGCCGTCCGGACTGCGCTACGAGTACCTCACCCCAAGCTCGATGGTCGTGTGCGACCTCGACGGCAACGTGGTCGACGGCGCCGAAGCGCCGAGCTCCGACACCGCGTCCCACGCGTACATCTACCGCCACATGCCCGACGTGTACGGCGTGGTGCATACCCACTCCACCTACGCCACCGCATGGGCGGCCACCGGCCAGAACATTCCGTGCGGCCTGACCATGATGGGCGACGAGTTCGGCGGCCCGGTGCCGGTCGGCCCGTTCCGCCTCATCGGCTCCGAAGCCATCGGCGAAGGCGTGGTCGAAACCCTGAAGAAGTATCCGAAGTCCCCGGCCGTGCTCATGCAGAACCATGGTCCGTTCACCATCGGCAAGGACGCGGAAGCCGCCGTCAAGGCCGCCGCCATGACCGAAGAGGTGGCGCACACCATGTGGGCCGCCAAGCAGCTCGGAGACATCATCCCGATCTCCCAGGAAGACATCGATAGCCTTAACGACCGCTACACCAACGTCTACGGCCAGCACTGACGCGACGGAAACTGAAACGACAAACCCAACAACGAAGTAAGGAATAATCCAACATGGCAATGGAAAACCCATTTGAAGGCAAGGAAATCTGGTTCGGCGTCGGATCGCAGGACCTCTACGGCGAGGAGGCGCTGCGCCAGGTGGCCCAGCAGACCGGCGAGATGGTCGACTTCCTCAACGCGACCGGCAAGATCCCGGCCAAGATCGTGCTCAAGCCGACCCTGAAGTCCTCCGACGCGTCAAGGCCTTCATGACCGAAGCCTCCGCCAACCCGAACGTCATCGGCGTGATCACCTGGTGCCACACCTTCTCCCCGGCCAAGATGTGGATCCGCGGCCTCGAAGTGCTGACCAAGCCGCTGCTGCAGCTGGCCACCCAGCACCACAAGGAAATCCCGTGGGAGACCATCGACATGGACTTCATGAACCTGAACCAGGCCGCCCACGGCGACCGTGAGTTCGGCTACATCGTGTCCCGTCTCGGCATTCCGCGCAAGATCGTCGTCGGCCACTACACCGATTCGGAAGTCGCCGAAAAGGTCGGCACCTGGCTCGCGCCTGCGCCGGCTGGGATGCCTCCCAGAACATGAAGGTCATGCGTTGGGGCGACAACATGCGCAACGTGGCCGTCACCGAAGGCGACAAGACCGAAGCCGAACGCGTGTTCGGCGCTTCGATCAACACCTGGGCCGTCAACGACCTCGTCGCCGCCTACGAGAAGGTCAAGGACAGCCAGGTCAAGGACCTCATCGAAGACTACAAGGCCAAGTACGACGTGGCCCCCGAGCTGCTTGATTCCCGCTACGATGAGCTGTTCATCGCAGCCAAGGAAGAGGCCGCCATGGTCAACATGATGCGTGAGAACGGTTGCACCGCCGGCGTCGACAACTTCGAAGACCTCGGCACCCTGCCGCAGCTGCCGGGCGTCGGCCCGCAGCGCTTCCCGTCCGAGTACGGCTGGGGCTTCTCCGCCGAAGGCGATTGGAAGACCTCCGTGCTGGTGCGCATCGGCGCCGTGATGGGCTACGGCCTTGAGGGTGGCGCCTCCCTGATGGAGGACTACTCCTACAACTTCGTGCCGGGCAACGAGTTCGACATGGGCTCCCACATGCTGGAAGTCTCCCCGTCCATCGGCACCATCGCCAAGCCGAAGCTGGCCATCTACCCGCTGGGCATCGGCGGCAAGTCCGACCCGGTCCGTCTGGTGTTCTCCGGCAAGCCGGCCGACGCCGTCGTGGTCTCCATGGCCGACGAGCGCGAACGCTTCCGCCTGCTCATGGACGAGGTCACCATCGTCGAACCGCAGGGCTCCCTGAAGAACCTGCCGTGCGCCCGCGCCGTGTGGAAGCCGAAGCCGGACCTGAAGACCGCCGTGCAGTGCTGGATCACCGCCGGCGGCTCCCACCACACCTGCATGACCACGTCCGTCGGTCGTGAGGCTTGGGAGGACTTCGCCCGCATCGCCGGCGTCGAACTCGCCGTCATCGACGAGAACACCAACGCCCGCCAGTTCGAGAAGGAGCTGGAGCTGAGCGAAATGTACCACCGCCTCAACAACCGTCACTGAAATAACGGAGCGTTAACAGCACGGCAGGAAACTTGACGTACCTTCGTACGCCGGCGTTTCCTGCCGCACTGTTACCGCACGCGTTATCTCAGCGATACGGGGTGCGCTTAAAAAACAGCACGGCGGGAAGTTGACGTACTTTTGTACGCAGCGTTCCCCGCCGTGCTGTTTTTGTTTACCTATGTGCGGCTCAGCGCTTGCCGGCGTACAGCTGCTGGTCGATCACGTCGGCGAACACGCGGTTCACTGCCGGACGCACCACCTTCAGCGACGGCGTCAGGCACTTGTTCTCCTGCGTGAACTGCGCATCCAGCACCACGAACTTACGCACGGATTCGGCGCGCGAAACCGTCGCGTTCGCCTTGTCCACATACTTCTGAATCTCGTCATGAACGGCGGCGGTAGCCGCCACGCGGTCAAGCGGCGTATCCGCGGACAGGCCCACGGACGGCAGCCAGGCCGCCAATCCTTCCGGTTCGAGCGTGACCAGCGCGCCGATGAACGGACGATTATCGCCCACCACCATGGCATGCTCCACAATCGGACACTTCGCAATCTCCTGCTCCATCGGAATCGGCGACACGTTCTTGCCGCCGGCGGTGATGATGATGTCCTTCTTGCGGCCCGTAATCGTAATACGACCCTCATCGTCGATCGACGCAAGATCGCCGGTGCGCAGCCAACCGTCCTCGGTGAACACCTCGGCCGTTTTCTCCGGCAGATTGTGGTAACCCATGAACACGTTCGGTCCCTTGACCTGCAGCTCGCCATCGTCGGAAATACGCACGGACGATCCCGGCGCAGGCTGGCCGACGGTACCGATCACATTGTCCGTGACGCGGCTCGCGGCAAACGGCGCCGCGGTTTCCGTCATACCGTAGCCCTGGATCATCGGTAGGCCGATGCCATTGAAGAAATGCGCCAGCGACACGTCCAGCGGAGCGCCACCGCACGCCACATAACGGATACGCGGGCCCAACGCGCCACGCACGGTGTGGTATACGGACGCCTCATACGACAGGTGTTCGGCGGTCTGCTTCATGGTCGGTTTCTCGCCAGCCTGCTGCATGCGCGACCAGTCGCGCGCGGATTCGGCGGCCTTGAGGAACAGGCGGCCCTTCCAACCCATGCCGGCCTTGCGGGAAGCCGCATTGTACACCTTCTCGAACACGCGCGGCACGCCCAGCAGGTACGTCGGCTCGAACGAACGCACATCCGGCAGCAGCGTCTTGGTGTCCGGCAGATAGCCGACCACGCCGTCATCGGAAGCGATCGACGCGTACTGGATGAAGCGCGCGAAGCAGTGGGCGAGCGGCAGGAACAGCAGCAGACGCGGATGGTCTTCAAGAATCATCTCGTGCAGCGCAAGGCTGCCGGCACGCGTGATCGACACGAAATTGCGATGCGACAGCTCGGCACCCTTCGGTGCCCCCGTGGAGCCGGACGTGTACACGATGGTGGCCAGATCGTCGGCACGAACCGACTTGATACGCGCATCCAGCTCCTCGTCGGACACGGTGACGCCCAAGCCCTCCAGCGCGCCCATGGCATTGGCGTCGAGCATCAGAATATGCTTCAGAGACGGGCAGCGGCCAATCACGGAATCAAGACGGTCGAAGCGTTCGCGATCGTCCGCGATGGCGAGCTTCACGTTGGAATCGTTGAGAATGCGTTCGGCCTGAGCGGCGGAATCGGTGTCATAGATCGGCACATTGACCGCGCCGATTGCGGCCAGTGCGAAATCAAGCACGCCCCACTCGTAACGGGTGGTGGAGAAGAGGGTGACGGCATCCCCCTTGCCGATGCCGAACGCGATCAGGCCTTTGGCCGCGGAGAGCACGTTCTTGTGGAATTCGCCGGTCGTCACCTTGGTCCACTGGCCCGGAGCGGTTTTGCGTTCCGCGATCACGGTGTCTTCGCCGGTGCGCTTGATGCGTTCGGTAAGCAGGGAGTAGATGGATTCGTCGTCGCGTACTTCGACGGATGCGCCCGGGGTCGTGTACTCGGTGAGCATGAAATGTTCTCTTTTCTTGCGTTTCCGCGGTTTTCGTGGGTTTTGCGATATATGCGATCGCTGCGATTGCGGTGATCGGTGACGTGCTTTTCGCGTCCTGTGTCGCGCCTCGCATATCGTAAGTTACGGTGACGTAAGTCCGCATTGTAAGAAACAACAAGAAATATGGCGACGGGTTTGTTTGAACTGACAAAGTGGCACGAAACGTCAACGGAACGGGGGATTGGTACACGGATGTATCATCTCGAAAAAAAGGTTTGACGCGTTCGATCGCAGGGTGTCCAACGGGTTGCGCGACGGGTTCGAGAAGGGTTGCCCTTACGGGCGAAAACGGTGGAAAATGCGGCAAAACTGGGCGGAGTGACGTTGCGAACCACAACATGTTCCGTGTACACTCAAGTTTGGCGCAACTACCCCTTGCGCCTAGGCTGTTTGCTCAACGGCGAACATTCAGCCGCCTCACTTTTCGCCGTTCCCTTGGTTTTCTGTGGTTTTGCTGTTGTGCATTTGCTTGCGAGTTCTGATGGTTTTCTAGATTTTTCCGACGATTTTCTGCGATTGCCGTTCCGTCATTGCCTTTCGTCGGTATGCCCGATACGCTTGGAGCGGATGGCGGGATTGCAAACGATTGGAAAAGGGGCATGATGTTCGACAAGCGGCTGTTTTCCTTGGCTGACGGCGTCGGTCGATTGATCGCGGCGAAAGTCGCCTGCCAATGGCTGGGCCTCGTGGCCAACATCGCCTTCGTCGTGGCCGTGGTGCGTATGCTGCAACCGCTGTTCGCGCCCGTACCGTCCGCCACCGCGCCCTGCATCGCCATTATTCTTATTGCCGCGGTCGTGCGATTCGTCACCATTCGCGCCGCCGCACGTTTCGGTAGCGAGGCCGCCGAACGCGTCAAACTCGCGCTGCGTGAGAAACTGTTCAATAAGATGCTCGCGCTCGGCCCGTCCTACGCGCAGCGCGTGCGCACCGCCGGCGTGGTGCAGTCCGCGGGCGAAGGCATCGAACAAATCCAAAGCTTCTTCGAACTGTTCCTGCCGCAACTGTGCTATGCCGTGCTCGCCCCCATCACGCTGTTCGCCGTGCTTGCGCCGATCGACCTGCCCACCGCCGCGACGCTGCTCGCCTGCGCGCCACTCATCGTGCTCATCGTCGGCATGGTGGCGATGCGTGCCGCCCGCGTATTCAAGAAATACTGGGGCAAATACACGGATATGGGGGCGTCGTTCCTCGACAATCTGCAGGGACTTGAGACGCTGAAAACCTTCGATGCGGACGGGCGCGCCGCACGAGTCATGGACGAGAAGGCCGAACAGTTCCGCGTGATGACCATGAACGTGCTGCAGATCCAACTGCGTTCGCTCACGGCGATGGATGCCGTGGCATACGGTGGCGCGGCCGCCGGCATCGGCGTTGCGGTATGGCGATTCGTATCCGGCTCGCTCTCGCCGTCTGGCGTTTTCGCGCTGTCCGGCGTGCTGCCGCTTGGTTTGACGCCGATCGCCGCGGTATTGCTGACGATTCTGCTGGCCGCCGATTTCTTCATTCCGCTGCGACAGCTCGGCTCGTATTTCCACGTTGCGATGAACGGCATGACGTCCACGAAACGTATTTTCGCGCTGCTCGACGCGCCCGAACCGGAGCATGGCAGCAAGGAACTGCCGGAATTCGGGGCTTCCGGGCGTGGTGTCGGCGTGGAGTTTCGTGGTGTTTCGTACCGGTATGCGGACGCGGATGTGGATGCTGGGGGTGCTGCTGGTGCGGGGCCTGACGCTGCCGGGTCTGCGGGTGCCGGTGTTGCGAGTCCCCGTCGTATATCGTCCACATCGCATTCCGATATGCGGAACGCGGATGTGGACAGCGTTGATGAGGCGGCGGCGCGGGTGACGCGCGCGAAACGCGCTACGCCTTGCGCAACGTGGCCCTCCGTGCGCTGCCCGGCGAAGTCACTGCGATCGTCGGGCCATCCGGTTCCGGGAAATCCACAGCCGTCCAGCTGCTTGCCGGCACGCTTGTCGGATATGAAGGCGATGTGCTGCTGTCCGAAATGCCATCCGGAATGCAGGACGAAGTGCTGGGCGCTATGTTAAGCAGTGCGGCGCCGGATGACAGTGAAACCCTGAAATCGCACCAAATCCGCGACCTCACCGCAGCATCGCTCACCCGCGAAATCTCCATCGTCTCCGCGCACAGCCACCTGTTCGCCGGCACCCTGCGCGACAACCTGCTCATGGTCCGCGCCGACGCCACCGACAACGAGCTGTGGCAGACGCTGGAAGCCGCGCATATCGACGATTTCGTGCGCGCGCAATCGCGAGGACTCGATATGCCGATCACGCAGGATGGCGCGAATCTGTCCGGCGGGCAGAAACAGCGCATTGCGATCGCCCGTGTACTGTTGCGCAGGTCGGCCGTCTATATTTTCGACGAGGCGACCAGCAGCGTCGACGCGGACAGCGAAACGTTGATTTTGCAAACGATTCGCGCGCTCGCCGACGCCGGCGCAACCGTGCTGATGGTCACGCACCGCATGGCGAACGCGGCCGACGCGGACCATGTCGTAGTGTTTGATGGGGGTGTCGTCGTCGAGCAGGGCGCGCATGACGATCTCATGGCCGCGGACGGCACGTATGCCAAGCTGTTCCGGGCGCAGGAAAGCGTGGAACGGGTGGGATTGTCTGGTCGCGTCGCGCCGCGCGTATCGCGTATGACTCATGCGTCTGGTGCGTTTGCCGTGTCTCGGATGTCTGGTTCCGCCGAATCGAACGCCAGTGGCGCCAAATCGGACATGCCAACAACCCAAGTCATCGCCCGCTTGCTGCGCGAAGTCGGCCCACTGCGCAAACCCATGGCCATCGCCTGCGCGTGCGGCATCCTCGGCCACCTCGCCGCCACGTTCCTGCCGGTTTTCGGCGTCGCCGCGCTGTTTGCCGCAGCTGGCGCAAAAGTCTGGAATCTCAGCCTTCCTGCGGCAATCGCAGCCATGATTATCTGCGCACTGATCCGCGGCGGCATGCGCTACGCCGAACAGTACATGAACCACAATGTCGCCTTCCGCCTGCTCGCGCTGTTCCGGTCGAAAACGTTTGCCGCGCTGCGTCGCCTCGCGCCCGCCAAACTGTCCGGCAAAGGCAAAGGCGACCTGATCGCGCTGGTCACCACCGACGTCGAACTGCTGGAAATCTTCTTCGCGCACACCATTTCGCCGGTTGTCATCGCCATCGCGACCACCGTGCTTTACACGGTCGCATTGCTTACGTTGAGCCCTGCGATCGCTGTCACGCTGGTCATCGCGCACCTGACCGTCGGCATCGTGCTGCCGAAACTCTTCGCCACGGCGGTAGGCGGTCTCGGTGGGGATATTCGCCGTGAATCCGCCCAACTTGATGACGAAATGCTCGACGATATGCGCGGTCTCGACGAAATCATCCGATTCGGCCAAGGCCATGCGCGGCTTGCCGGCATCGCGTCACGCACGCGCTCGCTCTGGAGCCGCCGCGCCCGGCTGAGTGCCAAGAATGGCGATTTCGCAGGCTTCGGCGCGGTGCTGGTCGTACTGTTCACTGCCATCGCGGCATTGCTGGCGATGGTCACGTCCGGTACGACGATGCCCATCGCTTCCGCCGCTTCCGCTGCAGCTGCGACCATCCAGACCGTCCTTTCCGCGCCCGCCGCCCGCCTGACCGCCGCTTTCGTGCTGCTGGCCAGCTCGTTCGGTCCGACGCTCGCGTTGAGCGCGCTGCCGGCCAATCTCACGCAAACGTTTGCAGCCGCCCGCCGCCTGTTCGCGCTGATGGACGAAACCCCCGCAGTGAGGAGCGGGGCGATTTCCTGCCGCGCTACCACGGCATGTCCATGCACGACGTCACGTTCGGCTACGGCAATTCGAGCGAGGCTCCAACTTCCGGAAGCGATGCGGATGCCCCCGAGTCATCCGCCGAGCCAATCCTCAACCACGTCTCGCTCGACATACCACAACACGGCATCCTCGGCATCCAAGGCCCGTCCGGCCGCGGCAAATCGACCCTGCTGAAACTGCTCATGCGTTACTGGGACCCGCAATCCGGCTTAGTCGCACTGTCCGAGGTGCCACTGCCGCAGATCGACGCGCATCATCGCCGTCGCGTGCAAACGATGATGGGACAGGAAACGTACCTGTTCGACGGCACTATCCGTGAAAACCTGCTCATGGCCTGCGATATGGGCGGTGCGGATACGGCTGGTAATGCTGATAATGCTGGCGATCCGGACGATTCCGCGACTTCCGGCAGAGCGCTTCTTACCCCGCCCGCTCCTCCCGTTTCGTGGAATGCCGCTGATTCCGCGCTTTCCACCCGGACGCCCCTTTCTGTTGGTGATGACGTGCTGCGCGCCGCGCTCGCCAAGCTTCCGCGCTTGAACTGGTCGACTCGCTCCCGCAGGTCTTGATACCTCCGTCGGCGAGTTGGGCGGGCGGCTTTCAGAGGGTGAACGGCAACGCATCGGCCTGGCTCGCGTCTTCCTGCGCAACGCGTCGCTGGTGTTGTTCGATGAGCCGACGAGTCGCCTCGACGCCTACAACGAATCCGTGATTCTGCAATCGATTGACGCGTTGGCGCAGCAGGGGAGCGCGGTGCTGCTCGTCTCGCACCGCGATTCCACCATGCGCATCGCGGACCGCATCGTGCGCATGTGAGCTGGCGCGTGCGGATTGCGAACTGATGCGGCGAGCCGATGCGTGCGAACTAGCGTGTGAATCGGCGTAATGCGTGGCCTGGTGAGGTGCCCATGCCCATGCGGCCGCATACGGACGCGCCGCACGTCCGCAATGTGGTCGTATGAAAATCGCATGTCATTCGTGTTTCCTATAGCGCGCGCGACGGCGTACGGAAGCGGACGAATCGAAAGCCATAGTCGCAGGTAAAGCAAGAAAAACGGACGAAACCGACGAAATGTCGACGGAATCGAAATCATAAGCCAATGAAACAATCATGAAAATAAGGTTGCAAATTTAGCAAAACCGACTTTTTGGTAGGTTATAAGATTCAGTTCGCGTGAAATCGAAATGGGAAATCGTTAGTATCGATAGCAAACGATTATTTTCGACGAAAGGCTGGCGATGGCCAACAACAGGAACGAACTGAACAAGAATCTGGCACAGATGCTCAAGGGTGGTGTGATCATGGACGTCACCACCCCGGAGCAGGCGAGGATCGCACAGGACGCTGGCGCATGCGCGGTGATGGCGCTTGAGCGCATCCCGGCCGACATCCGCGCTGCCGGTGGCGTCTCCCGCATGAGCGATCCGGCCATGATCAAGGGCATCCAGGAAGCCGTGTCCATCCCGGTCATGGCAAAGGTTCGTATCGGCCATGTTGCCGAAGCCCGCATTCTGCAGGCCATCGAAATCGACTACATCGACGAATCCGAAGTGCTGAGCCCCGCCGACGACGTGTACCACATCGACAAGAACCAGTTCGACGTGCCGTTCGTGTGCGGCGCGAAGAACCTGGGCGAAGCGCTGCGCCGTATCGCCGAGGGCGCGTCCATGATTCGTACCAAGGGCGAGCCGGGCACGGGCGATGTCATCCAGGCCGTGCGTCACATGCGCACCATGAACAAGCAGATCCGCGAGCTCGTCTCCCTGCGCGACGACGAGGTGTACGAGGCCGCCAAGCAGCTGGCCGTGCCGTACGATCTCGCCAAGTACGTGCACGACAACGGCCGTCTGCCGGTCGTCAACTTCGCCGCCGGCGGTGTGGCCACCCCGGCCGACGCGGCCCTGATGATGGAACTCGGCGCGGAAGGCGTGTTCGTCGGCTCCGGCATCTTCAAGTCGGGCGACCCGGCCAAGCGTGCGGCCGCCATCGTGCAGGCCACCGCCAACTGGCAGGACGCCGATCTGCTCGCACGTCTGTCCGAGAACCTCGGTGAGGCCATGGTCGGCATCAACGAGGACGAGATCGAAACCATCATGGCGGCGCGCGGCGAATGATCTGTTGATTCGTCGATTGCTTGATTGCTTGCAATTCCGCGAGGATTACATAAGCCGGTCGTGTGATCGACTTTGAAGGACTCGGTGGGTGCGTGTGATTTTCGGTGCTGCACGTGCCTGCCGCTTTTTGTTGTGATGTTCGGCGATTCACCGAACGATTTGTTGAACAACCTGAATGAGGAGCATCCGTTGGTTGTAGCAGTTGAATACATTTCAAAGGAAGAGTCGGCCGACGTCGCCGCAGGCTCGGCATCCGCGAAGCACGGCGTGACCGGCATTCTGGCGGTGCAGGGCGCGTTCGCCGAGCATGCGGCCATGCTGGATCGTCTTGGCGCGCCGTGGAAACTGTTGCGTGCCGCCGAGGATTTCGACGATTCGATCGATCGCGTGATCCTGCCAGGTGGCGAAAGCACCACGCAGGGCAAGCTGCTGCGCTCCACCGGCCTGTTCGAGCCGATCGCAGAGCACATCGCCGCCGGAAAGCCGGTATTCGGCACTTGCGCCGGCATGATTCTGCTAGCCCGCAAGCTGGATAATGATTCGAACATTTACTTTGGCGCGCTTGACGCGTCGTGCGACGCAATGCGTACGGCCGTCAGCTTGGCTCGTTCGCCGCCACCGCCGATTTCGGCTCCTCTTCCGGTGATTCCGCCGTCGTGGTCGCACCGGGCGAGCATGTTCCGCAGGACGCCCCGGCCGACATCGTGCTCAAAGATTTCCCGCTGGTGTTCATCCGCGGGCCGTTCGTGGCCGAAGTCGGACCGGCCGCCACCGTCGAAACGTCGGTGGACGGCAATGTGGTCGGCTTGCGCCAAGGCAAGATCCTCGCCACGGCGTTCCATCCCGAGCTCACCGACGACACCCGCATCCACGAGCTGTTCCTGAGTTTGTAGCTTGCAGCCTGTTGCAGCTTGCGATCTATGTGCAAGCTTCACGGGCTGTGCAGCCCACAGCTTGAGCCCATGGCAGCAACGCACGCAAGCATATCGGCGGCTTCCAAGGTATTCCCTTGGGGCCGCCGATTTTTTATCTGGGGACTTTCTCAGAGTTTCCAATCCCAACCAATACTGGGGAATTCATCGGAAAAATAATCCCCCGTAATGCACCGACTTGTCCACATTCCGCCCGGGAAGCCGTAAGCGGTTGTGCGTAAAGACATCGGCCGGCATGTCGATATCAGGAAACGCCGAATCGCACAGCATGTTAAGCGGTTCAGCTCAAGCGGTTCCGCGTCAAGATTTGACTTATTGGTACAGCCGTGTATCATAAGAGCTAATGGTACACGGCTGTACCAGCGAGAAACAAAGGCCGACGAAGGCGGCCGAACTTAATTGGACACTGGAAACGTCAGGAAACTGACGGTGGTCGGTTCTTGACCGATGATACACCGGTGTACCAAAAGAGGGAGGAAGTCTGAGGAAGCCCAGACAAGGAAAGTCTGGAAGCTAGGAACACCGCCCAAGGACAAGGCGGTCGCACCAGCGACTCAGGCGGGGAACGTCCGGCATGGATGAGCGTCATCCAGCCAACGTTTCGAAGCCTGTCGGCACCTGAAGGAGGAAACATGCGCACCACACAGAAGGCTTTCGCGGCATTGACCGCAGCTGCGACCCTCATCGGCCTGGCGGCTTGCGGCGGCGGATCCGACAACGCCAGCAAGGGCAGCACGGGAGACGCCAACAAAGCCGAGCTCGTGTTCTGGGGCTGGGACACCGGCCACACCATGACCAACCTGATCAAGGACTTCCAGAAGGCCAACCCCGGCATCACCGTGAAATTCAACAACACCGGTACCGCCTCCGACACCCAGACCGCACTGAGCAACGCCATCGCCGCAGGCAAGGGCGCTCCGGACGTGGTGATGCTTGAAGATCCGACCGTCACCCAGTTCGCCGTCACCGGCGAACTCGCCGACCTGAGCCAGTTCGGCGCCGATAAGCTCGCCGACGACTTCTCCGCAGGCCCGTGGAACAAGCTGCAGTACAACAACAAGCCGTACGCGCTGCCGATCGATTCCGGCCCTGAAATGTTCTTCTACAACGATACGGTCTTCAAGAAGGCCGGCGTCGACGGCACCAAGATCAAGACCTGGGACGACTATTACGAGGCCGCCAAGAAGGTCAAGGCAGCCGGCTCCTACATGACCAACAACTCCGGTTCCTCCATGGAATACCAGCCTTCACCGCGCAGGCCTGGCAGGCCGGCGCCCAGCCGTGGAAGGTCGACGGCGAGAAGATCACCATCGACATGACCAACGATGCCGGCATGAAGAAGTACATCGACTTCCAGCAGAAGCTCATCGATGAGGACCTCATCGACACCAAGACCGCCAACTGGTCCGACGATTGGAACCGCGAGCTCAACGACGGCACCATCGCCTCCCTCACCATCGGCGGCTGGATGCCGGTCAACCTCATGAACGGCGCGCCGGACCAGGCCGGCAACTGGCGCGTGGCCCAGCTTCCGCAGTGGAACGAGGGTGATGAGACCTCCGCCGAAGACGGCGGCTCCGCACTCGCGGTGGTCAGCCAGTCCAAGCAGCAGGCTGCGGCCTACAAGTTCGTCGAATACCTGACCCACGGCAAGGGCGCGCAGACCATGGCCGACACCGGCACCTTCCCGAGTCTTAAGAGCATCCTGACTTCCAAGAGCTTCACTGATCCGAACTCTGAGGCCAACAAGAAGGTCAACGACTACTTCGGCGGCCAGAACGTCAACCAGGTCCTGTCCGAAGCGGCCCAGCGCAAGGTCTCCAAGTTCGCCTACCTGCCGTACAACCCGTTCGCGCAGTCCAGCTTCGGCGACCAGATCTCCAAGGCCTTCAGCAAGAACATCACCCTCAAGGAAGCCTTCGCCAACTATGCCAAGCGCTCGCCGACCACGGCACCCAGCAGGCTACACCGTCACCAACAAGAGCTGATCGGGGGTATCGCATCCTGAATCCAACAGACTGCAGGTAACAGCCAACACGCCTGCAGGCAACCAGTCAGCAAGAACCAAGGAAGCACATACCAAGGCGGGGAAACGCCTCGGGAAGATCCCCGCCTTGTCTATGCCCGCAATTGTGCGAAGACAATCGTGTGAAGAAAGAAGAGCAACCATGACTCAAGCAGCAGCAAGTGTCGCGGCGCCGTTGCACACGCCGGCCGACCAGGTGCGCGTCAACAGGCACCACGCGGACTGGCGCGGATGGAAATTCATGTGGCCGTTCGCCTGGTGTTCGTGTTCGTGTTCATCATCCCGATCATGTATGCAATCTACATCAGCTTCTTCCAGAAGAGGATGATCGGCGGCACCCAGTTCGTGGGGTTCGCGAACTACATACGCCTGTTCCACGACCAGCAGTTCTGGAGCGCGGTCGGCAGGGTCGCGCTGTTCACCGTGGTCCAGGTGCCGATCATGCTGTTCCTCGCCGCGGCGATGGCCCTGGCGCTGGACTCCATGAAGCTGCACGGCACGAAGTTCTTCCGCATCTCCACGTTCCTGCCGTACGCGGTGCCCGCTGTCGTGTCGACCCTGATCTGGGGTTTCATGTACGGCGCGAAGTACGGTCTGGTGGGCTCGTTCAACGGGTTCTTCGGCACGCACCTGGACATGCTCTCGCCGAGCGTGCTGCTCGCGTCGATCGGCAACATCGTGACGTGGGAGTTCACGGGCTACAACATGCTGATCTTCTACAGCTCGCTGTCCACGATCCCGCATTCCCTGTACGAGGCCGCGTCGATCGACGGGGCGAGCGAGTGCAGATCATCAAGTCCATCAAGCTGCCCGAGCTCAAGGGCTCGCTCGCGATCACGGTGATCTTCTCGATCATCGGCTCGTTCCAGCTGTTCAACGAGCCGAGCATCATGCAGAACATGGTCCCGGGCAACGCGATCAGCACGTACTACACGCCGAACATGTACGCGTACAACCTGTCCTTCGCGGGCAACCAGTCGAACTACGCGGCCGCGCTGGCCATCACGATGGCGGTCATCACGATGGCGATCGCGTACGTGGTGCAGATCAACAGCATGAAGGAACAGATGAAGTGAGGCCCCGAGGGGGCCGCGCGCCCGGACCACGCGCCCGGGGCGCAAGGGAGACGGAAGATTCCATCCGGTAAGGAGCGAAAGATCATGAGCAGCAACAACGCGCAGGCGCAGGCCCGCGAGCATGACAGGGCCGTGCGCAGGGCCGAGAGGGAGCGCGCCAAGAGGATAGCCAGGGACGAGGCCGCGGAACGCAGGCGCGCGGCGAGAAGCGGGTTCGCGAACGTGTCGAACCGAGGCGCAGCAAGCTGCTGACCCTGGTGTGCGCGGTGTTCGCCGTGTACTGCCTGTTCCCGTTCGTCTACCTCGCGGTCAACGCGACCAAGACCCAGGCGGACTTCACGTCCACGTTCGGTCTGGGCTTCGGCCGCACGTTCGCCCTGTGGGACAACATCAGGACCGTATTCACGTACGACGGTGGCATCTTCGGGCGTTGGCTGCTGAACACGATCCTGTACGTGGTCGTGGGCGCGGGCGGCGCGACCCTGCTCGCGATCCTGGGAGGCTACGGCCTCGCGAAGTTCCGTTTCCCGGGACGCAGGGCCGTGTTCGCAGTCATCATCGGCGCGATCAGCGTGCCGGGCATCGCGCTGGCGGTCCCGCAGTTCCTGCTGTTCGCGAAGCTGAACCTGACGAACACGCCGTGGGCCATGATCATCCCGTCCCTGGTGTCCACGTTCGGCCTGTACCTGATGTGGATCTTCTCGGAGCAGGCCGTGCCGACCGAGCTGCTCGAGGCTGCCCGCGTGGACGGCGCCGGCGAGCTGCGCACGTTCTTCCAGGTGAGCCTGCCCCTGCTCGCGCCCGGCATCGTGACCACGGCCCTGTTCTCGATCGTGGCGACGTGGAACAACTACTTCCTGCCGTTGATCATGCTCAAGGATTCGAACTGGTATCCGCTTACGATCGGTCTGAACCAGTGGAAGGACCAGGCGAGCACCGCGGGCGGCCAGGCGATCCAGAACCTGGTGATCACGGGTTCGTTGATCACGATCGTCCCGCTGGTCATCGCGTTCCTGTGCCTGCAGAAGTACTGGCAGTCCGGTCTCGCCGCAGGCGCAGTCAAGGAGTGATTGCCGATCTGAAAGATATTGAGTGAAATAATTATCCTGCAAAAAGCTGGAAACGAATAATAGAAAAAGGCCCCCGGGGATATCAGCGCGGATATCCCCGGGAATATCCTAGTAAAAATATATACTTTATTTTATAAAAGGATTTTACTAGAGCTTTCGAAGGCAAAGCTGTTGGAATGATGTCCTCAACGTCGTTGGGACGTCATGCGCACACAAAGGAGTAACTCCATGCATCGCACGTTCAAATGGCCGAAACTGCTGACTGCGGACGGCCGTGGCATCGCCTTTGGTGGCGACTACAATCCCGACCAATGGTCGGAAGACGTTTGGGATGACGACATCCGCCTCATGAAGCAGGCCGGCGTCAACACCGTGGCCGTGGCCATTTTCAGCTGGGATCGCATTCAGCCGGAAGAAAACCGTTGGGATTTCGGCTGGCTTGACCGCATCATCGACAAGCTCGGCAAAGCCGGCGTCGCGGTCGATCTGGCCTCCGCAACCGCCACCGCGCCGCTGTGGCTGTACGAAAAGCACCCGGAAGTGCTGCCGCAAGACAAATTCGGCCATCCCGTCAACGCGGGATCGCGCCAATCCTGGAGCCCGACAAGCCCGGTGTTCAAGGAATACGCGCTCACCCTGTGCCGCAAACTGGCCGAACGCTACGGCACCAACCCGTACGTCACCGCATGGCATATGGGCAACGAATACGGCTGGAACAACCGTTACGATTACTCCGACAACGCGCTCAATGCCTTCCGCCTGTGGTGCGAACGCAAATACGGTACCATCGAAAACCTCAACAAGGCGTGGGGCACCACCTTCTGGGGTCAGGAAATGAACGGTTTCCACGAAGTGCTCATCCCGCGTTTCATGGGCGCCGACTCCATGGTGAACCCCGGTCAAAAGCTTGATTTCGAGCGTTTCGGCAACGATATGCTGCTCGACTTCTACAAGGCCGAACGCGACGCCATCGCCGAAATCTGCCCCGACAAGCCGTTCACCACGAACTTCATGGTCTCCACCGACCAGTGCTGCATGGACTACGCCGACTGGGCCGAGGAAGTCGATTTCGTGTCGAACGACCATTACTTCCATGAGGGCGAATCGCATATCGACGAACTGTTCTGCTCCGACGCTTTGATGGATTCCCTCGCGCTCGGCAAGCCGTGGTATGTGATGGAACATTCCACTTCGGCCGTGCAGTGGAAGCCGCTCAACGCACGCAAGCGCAAGGGTGAAACCGTGCGTGACTCCATTGCGCATGTGGCCATGGGTGCCGACGCCATCAACTTCTTCCAGTGGCGTGCCTCCGCATTCGGAGCCGAATCCTTCCACTCCGCACTCGTGCCCCACGCAGGCGAAGACACCAAACTGTTCCGCCAAGTGTGCGAACTGGGCGCAGCGCTGAAAACCCTCGGCGACGCTGGCGTGCAGGGTACCGAACTGGAACAGTCCGATACGGCGATCCTGTTCAGTGCGGAATCCGAATGGGCCACACGCTCCGAAACCCTGCCGAGCATGAAGCTCAACCATTGGCATGACGTGCGCGACTGGTACCGTGCGTTCCTCACGCCGCACCCGTGCCGACATTGTGCCGCTGAAATACGATTGGAGCGCATACAAGACCGTCGTACTGCCGACCGTGATCATGCTCAGCGCCGAAGATACGCAGCGTTTGGCCGATTTCGCAGCTGCCGGCGGCCGTGTGGTCATCGGTTACGCAACCGGACTAATCGACGAAAACTTCCACACCTGGCTCGGCGGATACCCGGGAGCCGGAGACGGCCTGCTGCGCGAAATGCTGGGTATTCGCGGCGAGGAATTCAACATTCTCGGCGCGGAGGCCGAAGGCGAACCGTCCGAAATTCGTTTGAGCTCCGGAGCGGTCACTCGCCTGTGGCAGAACGATGTGAACGTCGACGGCGAACGCGCGCAGGTATTGGCCACCTACGAAGGTGAAGAAGCCGACGAATGGGAACTCGGCGGCACCGCCGCAATCACCCGCAATCCGTACGGTTCCGGCGAAACATACTTCGTCGGCTGCGATCTCAACGTCGCCGATCTTACGGAATTCGTGCGCGAGAATATCGTGGAAGATTCCGCAAATGTCGCCAATCCGACCGATTCCGACGTACTGCACACCGTGCGCAAGTCCGCCGACGCAACCTTCGATTTCTATCTGCCGCGCGGCAAGAAAGAAATCGCATTGCAGGGCATTGAAGGCGAACCAATCTACCTGTTCCAAGCGGAAGCAGAGGAACAGACGGGCAGCTACACCGTGCATCGCAACGGCGTACTCGTCGTAAAGCGCGCATAATTCCGCATAATTTCGCGTAATTTCGCGCAATTGATTGCGTAACACAACAATCTCACACAACCTGAGCCCGCCATTCTGAAACTCAAGAATGGCGGGCTTGCCATAACTGGTAAACTTTTTACCGGCATATTCAACAATCACGGAGACGAACATGGGCGAGTCAAAGCCGGAGCCGAAGCCGGACAAAAAACGCGTCACCCTACGAGACGTGGCCGAAGAGGCAGGCGTTTCACTCAAAACCGCATCCAACGTGATCAACCATTCCGGCCGTATGACCGACTCCACGCGAGAAAAAGTCCAGGAAGTCATCGACCGACTTGGATACCGCGTGAACGTGTCCGCGCGCAATCTCAACCGCGGCAAAACCGGTTTCATCACACTCGCCGTACCAACATTGACCGCCCCATACCTGTCGGAGCTCGCCAACCGCGTAATCGACGCGGCCCGCGGCTACGGCTACTCCGTATACGTCACCACCTACGCCGAAGGATCCGCACAAGGAGCGCAATCACTCCTGCGCAACTTCAACACCACCGTCTCGGACGGCATGATCCTGTCGATCTCCGAAGTCGAAAACCTTGAAGCGGCGGACTTGGACGTGGACTATCCGCTCGTATGCGTGGGCGCGCGTTCCACACACGGCAAAGCCGACCACGTTACCCCCGACGATATTCAGGAAGCCCGACTCGCAGCCGAATACCTGTTCGACCATGGCGCAACCCGGCTCGCGGTGGTCGGATCGCGAACCGAACCGGAGCATATCGATTCCGTGCGTGAAGCAGTGGAAGGCAATGCGCAACTGCGACTTCGCGGCGTGCTCGAAGCGTGCGCCGCGCGGGGAGCGGCATTCGATTCCCGACTGGTAATGAGCACTGGGCAGGATTGGACGATCGGTTCTGGCGCTCGCATTACGCAGCAGCTTATTGATTCCGGGATTCCATTCGACGGTATTGTGGCGTTCAATGACCAGCTTGCGTTGGGTGCGCTGTTCACTTTGGCTGCGAACGGCATTTCCGTGCCTGAACAGATGCAGGTGATCGGCTTCGACAATATTGAAGAAGCCGCATATTTCCAGCCTCCGCTGACCACCATGGATTCTTGTCTCGACTGGATTGCGCCGACTGCGGTCAGCCGCATTCTCGACCGGATCGACGGCACGCGTGTGCTGGAGCCGAGTTACATCACCACCCAGTCGCACGTGATCGCCCGCGCCACCACGCGCGTGTAGCTCGCCGTTGGTTTCGTGCCGTCGGCTTTCGTGCTGTTGGTTTTGCGCTATCGCCCTTTGTGCTGTTGGTTTCGTATCGTTGGCTTCGCGACGCAGCTCGCGATGTTTGTGCAGACCCGAATCAACTTCGGTGTTCCGGCAATTCCTGCGCGAGGCGGCTGTGCGGACGCAGCTGCGCCGGTCGACTGTGCGGACACCGAAATGGGACCCACATCAGGAACGACCGGAGAGCGTGAGAATTACAAGAATCACGTTAAGTGCGACAATCAGCGAAACAACTACCATATTGATCGCGAATTTCACCGGACCATCCACGTAATCGCCCATTAAAGAACGGTCGTGCGTGTATTTCATTAACGGAATAATCGCAAATGGAATGCCGATCGACAGCACAACTTGCCCTATGATCAGCGCTTCCGTCGGATTCTTAGCAAACCACAATACCACCAACGCCGGTACGAGCGTCACCACGCGGCATGCCCACATCGGCGCTTTGATCCGCAACAGTCCATGCATGATTTCGGCGCCCGCATATGTGCCGACCGACGTGGAACTCAGGCTGGAAGCCAGCAATCCGACCGAGAAAATCGTGCCGATCACCGGACCTAGCACATGCTGAATGGCCTGTTGCGCACCCTCGATCGTATCCGTGCCGGTCATGCCATGCAATGAATTCGCCGCAAGAATCAATAGTGCAAGATTCACCGATCCAGCAAGTAATAATGCCCAGAACACGTCTATTTTGCTTCCGTGCAGCAGGGTCTTTACGCTCGGTTTGGGCTCTCCTGGCACGTAATGGTCGTTCACCAGCGTGGAATGCAGGTAAATCGCGTGCGGCATCACCGTGGCGCCCAGCATGGAAGTTGCCATCAATACCGTTTCGGTTCCTTTGAAATGCGGAACAAGACCTTGCAAAACTTGCGCAGGATTTGGTGGATCAATAAAAAGGCCTGCAATAAATCCAAAAGTAATCACCAGCAGCAATGCAATAATTAGCTTTTCAAAAATATGATGCGTGGCACTCTTTTGAAAAATAAGCAAGACCGTAGAAATAATGCCGATTATGCACCCACCAATAAAAAGCGGAAGTCCAAATAATAATTTCAGTGCGATTGCGCCGCCAATTACTTCCGCAAGATCAGTCGCTATTGCAATGACTTCCGCTTGCATGAAAAACATGAATCGACCGCCGTCGCCAAGTCGTTCTCCCAGGATTTCGGGAAGACTTTTTCCGGTGACGATACCAAGTTTTGCGGACTGATATTGAATGAGCACGCTCATACAATTGGCGAGTACCAGCACCCACACCAGCAGATATCCGTACCTCGCGCCGGATGTGATATTCGCCGCCACATTGCCGGGATCCACGTAGGCGACGGCCGCCACAAAAGCAGGTCCAAGCATGCCGGCAAGCGCGTGCCCGTGGCGGGAAGAGAAATCGTGATTCGCCCGTGCCGTTTCCCAGCATTCCACGCCATCCGTCGCACCCGCATTGACCATGCCTCCCATGCCGTCCATATCGTTCGCGTCGTCTGTACTGTTCATGTTCGTCGCCCTCTTATCCGAGCAATGTTATAGCGCACGAGACTGCGCGGTTATGTTACGTACGCGCATATCATCTGTCGGCATATGCGCGACTCGTGCAACGGCGCGTCCGAACCGTTCCAAGACGCAATGCGAGGCATGTGCCACGAAATATGGCCGAATTGCGGCGACCTGCGGCTAAGCTGGAACAAGCATAAGAACGGTTGAGAATAATCGCCTGAAACACAGCCTTCGAAAGGACAACGCATGGCAACTTTCCATACCCCCATGGTCACATTGAACGACGGCAATCTGATTCCGCAAATCGGCTTGGGCGTGCTGCGTATCGACGATGAGGCGTTACCTCCGTAGTGGAGAGTGCGCTGGAAGCCGGCTACCGTCATATCGACGGCGCGGCGGGGTACAACAATGAGGCCGGCGTGGGTCGCGCGCTGAACAATGCGGGATTCACGGAAGGTGAGCAGCGCAAAAACCTGTGGGTTACGACGAAACTGCGCGATTCCGAGCAGGGGTATGACAGCGCACGCAAGGCGTTCGACCGCCAGCTTGGCTTGCTGCAGCTCGATTATGTCGACATGTACATGCTGCATTGGCCTACCCCGTTCGACTGGCGTTCCAGCGAAACGTGGAAGGCGTTCCAGGAATTCCGCGCGGAGGGGCGCGTGCGCACGCTGGGTGTGTGCAATTTCCTGCCCGAGCATCTCGACCGCTTGCATGAGGAGACCGGCGAATATCCTGCCGTCAACCAGATTGAGCTGCATCCGACCTGGCAGCAGCGCGAGGTCGTGGACTATTGCAAGGCGCACGGCATTGCCGTGGAAGCATATTCGCCGATGGCTCGCGGTGCTGATTTGAACGCCGGAAATGGTGTGATTGAGCGCATCGCAGCGGAGCATGGGGTTACCCCTGCGCAGGTGATTCTGCGTTGGCATATCGAAAATGGCACGATCATCATCCCCAAGTCGGTACATGCGGATCGGCAGAAGCAGAATCTCGATTTGTTTGGATTCGTGCTCACCCCTGAAGAACATGCCGCGATCGACGCGCTTGACGGTCCGACGCGCGCCGGACATGATCCGATGACGTTCACGTACGCCTGATACTCCGTAATTCCGTAATTTCGTATTATTTTTAATAATTATGCCTCGAAAGAATAATCGTAATTCTTATAATTATCGGAATATTGAACGCGACGTGCGTGATATCCAGCGGGCCGGCAAACGGTTCAAAAAAAGTTGGATCAACGCCGACGGTCCGCTGGAACGTATTCTTATTTTGCTGGTAGTCGTTGCGGTAATCGGCGTCACTATCGGCATGCTGCTGCCGAAAGTCAATCCGACCGTAGGCGAAATCACCGGCGAGTACACGGCAACCGGCACAGCTGCGGAAACGTTGGAAAAACTTACCGTCGACGACAATCCCAGCAAGGCCGGATATGATCGCGATGCGTTCGGATTCCGCGAAACCGATGACGATGGCAACGGTTGCGACGTGCGCGAAGACGTGCTCGCGCGCGATCTGACGGACGTGCAATATAAGAACGGCCGTAGCTGCCAGGTTGCGTCGGGCACGCTTGACGATCCGTATACCGGTCAGACCATCCAATTCGTACGTGGAGTGAAAACGTCTTCGGCGGTGCAGATCGATCATGTGGTCGCGTTGGAAAATGCGTGGCAGTCGGGCGCGAACACGTGGGATCATGCGAAGCTGTACCAATTCGGCAACGACATGTACAATCTGCTGGCCGTGGATGGGCCCGCGAATCAGCAGAAGGGTTCCGCTTCGGCCGCATACTGGCTGCCGACGAACAGTGAATACCGTTGCGATTACGTGGCCCGGCAGATTGGCGTGAAAGACAAGTACGGGCTGACTGTCACTTCGCAGGAAAAGCGGGCGATGCTTTCCGTATTGCACGGTTGCCCAGCGCAGGAATTGCCGGAAAGCTGAAGCTGCTCATTTAGGCGCGGATATTTGCGGGTGCTGGCTGGGAACGGTCGTAGTTGTAGACGGTGAACGTTCCTTTGTTGAATCGTTTGGTTTCGTACAGCGCCAAGTCGGCCTGTGCGACGCATTGGTCGAAATCCACGCTTCCGATCGCGTCTCCATCGGCGCTCCCCGTGCCAAGGCTGGCACCGTCAGCGGCTGCAATACGGCACACGCCCACACTGCAATGCACGTCTTGCCCGTGCTGTTCCGAGGCGCGTGCCAACTGTTGGAAGAACATGCCCAGCGTGGTTTCGAGCACCTGTTCGCTGGCGGTGTTTCGGATGAGTGCTATGAATTCGTCGCCGCCGTATCGGCAGATGATGTCATCGTGCCGGTAGATGTGCCGAAGCTGGGAAGCGACCTCGCGGATCCAGAAATCGCCGACCGTGTGTCCGTATGTGTCGTTGATGGTTTTGAAATCGTCGATGTCGACGAACATCAGCATCGCTTCGTCGTGCGAATCCATGCGGTCGAAGTATTTGCGCATGTGCTTCCATCCCGCTTCCTTGTTCAGCAAACCGGTCATGCCGTCATGTTCGGCTTCGTACCTTGCTTTTTCGTAGGCGGCCTGTTGCGAGTGGAATCGCATGTTCATTTCCACGGTGTCCATGACGAACATGATCTGTGTGGAAATCACGATCGCCAAACATTGCAATGAAAAACTGTATGCCAGTGCTTGGTAGATGGTCGCCAATACTGGTAGCACGAAGAACGACATCATGGAAAGGAAAATAATGCGATCAAGGTTCTTGCGATATGAGATCAGCATGAAGAGGCATAATGCGATTCCCAAGACCGCAATTGCCTGCGAAAGAAGATAGAAATTACCGCGATGGTAAAGATTGTGGTCATCGAAATAGTAGAAAAGACCAGTGAATTGTGTGATGATAAGTAAGAGAATTCCAATTACGGATAATGCGTAGACAGCACGCAATGCGGCTGGTTTGCGATGCTGATGTTTGCTTACTGTCAACCAAACATAGGTTGCGAAGAAACTCATGAAAATATAGTTGATGCAGAATACTGAGAAATTGCTTATGCGAACCATATAGTATGCGGTTTCGTCTGCATCTACGCGAAAATACCAGCTGAGCGCGTCGGTTCCAAGAAGAAGCATGCAGGCGATCTGCATGAGTATTTTGATGCGAGTTCGTCTGGTTTTGTGTGGGGTTGCAATGAAAATTCCGCATGCGCAAATCAGGCATATGAAAATGCCCCACAACTCCATGCAGATGTGGAACATGGCCCTGACTGTCATTATCCTCCTCCCCCCCCCCTCCGACGCTGCCTGCGCCGAAAACTTGCCTACCTCTTTCGTGTGCCATGATACCTCTAAATAGGGGAGCGTTACCCCGAAATGACAAAAACAGGAATCCGCGGCGACTATCCATGCTTCTGTCATACGGGCTATCATATAGTTTGTGCGTTTGAATGTGGAGAAGGTGATTGATGTCAGCGAAGCGGAGCATGTCCCGAGCGCTTACTCGAGAGGAATCGTATCAGAACGGTCATTTAACGCGCACGGCGTTTATTTCCATTGCGATTCTTACATTTATTACGTTCGTCGGTAATTTCACGCAATTGCAGTTGAGCGCCGCGTTGCGACGATCGTCAGTGATTTTGGTATTTCCGTTACGACCGGTCAGTGGCTGACGTCGATTTTCCAGCTGGTCATGGGCGTGATGGTGCCGCTTACGGCATACCTTACGAGACGTTTTTCGACGCGCGAAATCGTGCTTGTTTCCATGGTTGTGTTCACGATCGGTTCACTGTTCGCTTGGCTTGGTCCACTTTTTTGATGGTGCTGATCGGGCGTTTGCTTGAGGCGGTTGGCACGGGTGTGATGTGGCCGGTGTTGCAGATCACGGTGTTTTCGATTTATCCGCTGTCTCGCCGTGGTTTCGCAATGGGTACGGTTGGCATGGCGATGAGCGTGGCTCCGGCGATCGGCCCGACGCTTGGCGGTGTGCAGACGGACTTGAACGGTTGGCGTTCAATTTTCCTCACGTTGACCATTATCGGCGTGATTTCGCTGCTTCTTGCCTATTTTGGATTGCATAATTTCGGTGAGAACGATAAAACCGCGAAGGCTGACTTTTTTTCCGTTGGACTGTCTATTTTCGGTTTCGGCGGGCTAATGTTCGGCTTTACGAATATTGAATCGTATTCGTTTGTAAATCCTATGGTTTGGCTGCCAATGGTGATTGGCGTTGTGGGAATTATTTGGTTTGTGCTCCGCCAGATTCATGGCGCGCGCAGGCAGATTGAAAATCCTGAAGCGCAGCCGCCACTGTTGAATTTGAGCGTGTTGAAGAATCGTAGTTTTACTGTTGGCACGATCACGGCCGCGCTCTCGTTCTTCGCGTTCAGTTCGATTATGGTGATCATGCCCCTGTACATTCAGGATTGCCGTGGCTATTCTGCTGCGATTAGCGGCCTGGTGATGCTTCCGGGTGCTTTGGGCCAGTGCATTTCGCAGTTTTTCGGTGGTAAGGTGCTTGACCGTTTCGGCGCACGTCCGGTGGCGTTGATAGGCACGATTACCTTGTGTTTCGGCACGGTCATGATGAGTTTGATTTCCATGACCTCGTGGATTTGGTGGGTGTCGATTTGGCAGTTTGTGCGCCAGATCGGCATGGGTTTCGTGTTGATGCCGATCACCACATGGTCACTGAATTGTTTGGAACCGGAAGAGGTGAGCGCCGGATCCGCGGTGACGAATACGGTTCGTCAGATTGCGGGCGCGATTGGCGCTCCGGTGTTGGTGATTTTGATGGAGACGTTCACGTCTCTTCGTTGGACTGCGCTTGGTGGCACAAAAGCCGTGTATGCGGCTGCCAACGTGTTCGGCATTCAGTGGGCGCTTCGTATCAGTGCAGCAATCTGCTTCGTGATGGTGCTGATGGTGTTCTTCGGCGTGCGCGGCCAGGGTGCCGGTTCCACGCATGAAACCGTGCAACGCGCCCTCAACCGTAGGCGTGCCGCCTGACCGTGCATGCTGCGACGGCTACTCCTCTTCGTTGGGCTTGTATTCCACTACGCTGAGGGCCACCACGCCTGCGCTGGTGTGCACGAACACATTGGCGCTCCCGCTACGGCTTCCAAGCTTCCACCAAGTGTGAGATCGGCTCGGAATCGAGCACTGGCAGCACTTGCGCCACGCCGTCTGCGTCGGTGACGGTGAGCGTATCGTCCAAATATCCGGAGGCGAGCGTTTCGTCGATGGCGCTTTCGAATTCGGCCAGCTTGCTGATTTCCTCTTCGGCGGCCTTGTTTGCGGCCACTTCCACAGCTTGTGCCACTTCTTCTCGCATTGCTTCTTCGCTCATGATTGCCTCTTTTGTTAAGCACCGTTTTGCAACCTATAGATTATCGGATGAACGTATCAGAACGATTCCAAATGCCGGAAAGTGTCCATATAGTGGCACTTTTGTGAAAGCATCACCCTCAATGCACGCGGGAAACATATGCGGGGATGAACGCGGGTAGCGTTCACGAGAAGAGATGTTGTGAGAGATGTTGTGAAAAACGATGCGTAAGACTATCGGTTGCAACATGTGATTGCATACGATTGCGGATTGCGCGGAATAGGAAGTGAAACGGGAAGATGGAATGGGAGAGGAGTGCGCATGACTCGACTTGGCGATGTCCAACGAAGTGAGACGCGTCGTGAAACGCGCGCTTCACTGCTTACGGCGTTGCTGTGGTTCGCATCCGCCGTCATCGTGTTCGCGATGCTTCTGCGCATGCTGCCGAACAGTCTCGATGGTAAACGCTACGTGCCTCTGATCGTCGCGCTCATGCCTTGGCTTGGCTTGCTTTCCGTGATTATCGCAATTATTGCAACAGTTTTTCGCGCTGTCGGCAAACGAAAACTTTTAGTCGCGTTAAGCGTATTGTGCGTGATCATCCAGATTATCTGGCATTGGGGGTATGCCGTTCCGACCAATGATCGTGCCATACAACCTTCTGCAACAGTGCGTGTCATGACGTTCAATACGAAGCAAGGTTGTGCCGATGCGCAGCAAATCGTGCGAACAATCCAAAGCGAGCATGTTGAAATTCTTGCAATGCAGGAAGTTTCATCAGGATTATTAGATCGGTTGCATGATGCTGGAATTGAGGATTATCTTCCGTATTCCGTTTCCGCGCAACTCACTTGGCACGATAATGGCGGTGTGAACGTACTGTATAGTGTGCATCCTCTGCAGGAAACAACGCAGGATCTCATTCCTATTGAATCCAGTAGTATTCCTGCCGCGACAGTTGATTTCAATGGCAGAAAAGTACGATTTGGGTCGGTTCATCCGTTTTCTCCACGACCAAGCAATCAGGGATTATGGAATAAAAGTTTGGATTCCATAGCGCAATTACAGCATTACGATAATGGGGAATCGTATGTGCTGATGGGGGATTTTAATTCCACGTGGGATCATGCAAGCTTCAGATATTTGTTGGGCGATCGCTTTACGGATGCGGGGGAGAGTGCCGGCGAGGGATTGCATATGACGTATCCTTCGGTATTCCCTATCGCTGAAATCGACCATATCATCTACGACAAGGGTGTGTACGCCAGAAATTTGGAAACCAAGCGGATTCAAGGTTCCGACCACAAGGCATTATTGGCGACGTTGGAATTTCAGTAATGCTGCCGTCGCGGGTCATGCTTGAGTTGTAGCAATACTGGTTTGCAGGTCACGTTTAGGTTGCATCAGTTCTTGCGTTACCGGCAACAGTTGAGCAGTAATACCGCCGTTATTGCCCCGTTTTTGCTCCGTAGGTTTCATCGACTCCCCCTACTATTACACTGGGGAATCCGAAGTGCTTGCAAACAATTAGGGAGCGAAACGGAATATGAACGGCGCGTCTGATCAGCCTGAAGAATTCGGCGTCCAGCCTGAGCAAGGCCGTCAGGAGGAGCCGCAGTCTAATGCCGATTCAGCCGCCGACGCAACCGCAACCTCCGACGCAACCGCCAGTCCAGAAGATTCCACTTCCAGCGCCCCGCATTCCCGCCGCGTGCGCCGCCGTATGAGCGCCGAGCATATTCGCCAAATCAAGCGCAAACGTCGCCATCGCAAGATCCTAATCGGCGTACTCGTGATAGTCGCAGCCCTCGCCGTTTTCGCCGGCGCATTCGTATGGTCTGCGCTGCACGTGAAAAACGAGCTGCAGCAGGCGGTGTCGAGTGCTCAAGGCTTGCAGCAGACCATCTCCGAAGCGGACACGTCCAAGCTTGAGAAGCAGACAACCGCGTTCTCCGATCACGTAAGCAAGGCCTACAAGCAAACCTCTTCGCCGCTGTGGCAGGTGGCGTCGGTCGTGCCGTATGTGGGCAATGACATTTCCGCCGTACGCACACGGTGGCCGCCATGGAGAATATTTCGTCGCAGGCGTTGCCGCAACTGGTGAAAGTCGCCGAAAATGTTGATCTGAACAGTATTCACGTGGAAAACGGCACGATCGAAATTTCCGGATTGGAAGCGTCTCAGCAGCCGCTCCAAATCGCGGACGATACGATCGACAAGGCCACGCGGGAAGTGAAAACCGTGAAAGCCATGAAAACCCCGCATATCGCGCAGGTCGCGGACGCCCTGAAAACCGCGGAAACGTATTGCGAAAAACTTGACAGCATGGTGCATTCCTTGAATTCCATCGTGCAGGTGCTGCCCAGCATGTTGGGCACGGAAAGCCATGCGAATGATGCTCCGCGCAATTATTTGATTCTTGCGCAAACGAATGCGGAGGCACGCCCTTCCGGCGGTCTTACGGGATCGCTCGGCCTGGTCACGGTGCAGGGTGGTCACGTGAGCTTGCAGCCGTTCGTTTCCGATTCGGAAATTCAGAATGCCGATGAGCCGGTTGTGGATTTGACCGCCGAGGAACGTTTGCTGTTCACCGACAAGCTTGGCAAGGATATTCGCGACGTGAATTTCACGCCTGATTTTCCGCGCACCGGCGAGATTGTGAGCGCCATGTGGAATCGCCAGTATGGCGTTGCGGTTGATGGTGTGATCGCCATTGATCCGCTGTTCCTGCAGAACATGCTGGCGGTGACCGGTGGCGTTGTCATGCCTGACGGTTCGACGTTGGATGGCACTAATACCGCCCAAACGTTGCTGCATGACGTGTATGCGCGCATGGCTCCGCAGGAGACGGACGAGTATTTCGCGGTTGCCGCGCAGGCCGCGTTCGACCATATCATGCAGAATGCGGGCGATTTCAAATCGTATGTCAAGGCGCTTTCCACGTCTGTTGAGCAGGGACACGTGATGGTGTGGAGCGCGCATGAGGATGAGCAGAATCTGATTGCCGATTCCGCTATTTCCGGCAAATTGATTACGGAAGGTGCGAAACCGCAGGTCGGCGTGTATATTTCCGACGAAACCGAGTCGAAAATGAACTGGTATTTGCATCGCGAAGTGACCACTGAATTCCAGAAGGTCGCGCGAAACGGCGCGAACCAGTATACGGTGCATATCAAGTTGCAGAACACCATAACGGCGGAAGAAGCGGCTTCCGAAGCTGACTATGTGACCGGTGCCGGAAATATCGTTCCGAAAGGCCAGATCAAGACGGCATTGTTCATTTACGCGCCTGCGAACGGTCGTTTGGTGGATTGGGAATTCCAGAATGCCGACGATTACAAGGGGGTGACTTTGCACGATGGCCTGACCGTGGGCGTGGGCGATGTGACCTTGCAGCCCGGCGAATCCTATGAGATCACCGTGCATGTGCAGTCCGCTCCAGATACGGATGAGCCGCTCACCCTCCGCCAGACCCCGCTGATTGAAGGCCGCTAGACAGTTCCGTAGGTAACCTAAGCAGCTAAGCAAGCGGCTCTAGACAAGCCATCTTGCAACAGGGGAGTATGGGGGGAATATGTGGGTATATGCGCATGTAGCCTCACGTTCACGGAACGGACGTCAACTTTTCATCCGTTCTTGCCACGCGTTTCGCGGTATCGCGTCAAAAGCAAGTTTCCAATAGTCATTTAACCGCAAAAGCGAGTTGGAGATCTACTCTGTTAACAGGGCTTATGATACTATCTCTTCATGGAGGGAAGCCCCCTTCTTTTCGGGTGGGGGTAGTTAGTAGAGGGAGGAGTCATGCAAGGCGGTTTCCGCAGCTCTGAGCAGGGTTCGGATCAAGTAGTGAGAACCCAGGAAATCCATATCGTCTCTTCTAACTCTCGTCACCAGGATCAGAAGCAGGAGCGACATCAGTCTCAAGACAACAGCCCTCAGTTTGAGCCGATGATGTTTTCGAACACGCCATTTTCCGTTGGTGAAGATGGAAAGCGCAAGGGCAGGCGGAATCAGGTTGTGCCCGCATGGCGTTATTCTTTTGTCGTCTGCTTGGTGATGGTCGATCTTGCGGTCATGCTGATTTCGCTATCCATCAGTCTTTGGGTCAACGATGCCGCATATAATGCCATCAATGGGGCCATGCCGTTCTGGCTGTTCCTCATCTGCTTCAGCCTCATCTGGGTGTTGAGCCTCACTTTTGCTGGAACGTATCATCGTCATGTGATGGCGGAAGGCTACGAGCTGTATGCGAAAATCATCAACGCGTCGCTGCTCACCATCATCACTTACTGCTCGCTTGCTTTTATTTTCAATCTTTCCTTGCCGAGAACCGCGCTTATCGTCGCCCCGATCATTGCATTCTTCCTAGAAGTCATCGCCCGTTGGCAGATGCGTCAGTGGCAGCATCGCAGCCGTCAGAAGGGCGCCTGTAAGTATAAGACCGTGGTGATTGGTTCTTCCGACGGTATCAATTGTGCGTTGCGCACCATGCGGGACTACTCCAATTGGGGGTATTCGCCGATTGCCGTGTGTCCGATCGAAGCTGACGACAATGAGAAAGACGCTTATGTGGTCACGTCGTTCGAGCCTGATCCTTCCATTGAAGGTGCCGACAAGCTGAAGGTGATTCCGTTCAATGCCGCTTTCCCGCGTACGTGCGAAAGCTTGGGTGCGCAGGAAGTGTATGTTGCCGACGTGCTGTCCCGCGATTCCGAAATGCTGCATGGCATTTCCCTTGCGGTCGAGTCGCTTGGCATGGAGCTTGCGTTGGCTGTTTCCTTGGCTGACGTGAGCGGCCACCGCCTGTACTTGCGTAATACGGCCGAACAGCCGGTATTGCTGGCAAGTTTGCCGCAGTATACGAATACGACGTACGTGATTAAACGCCTGCTGGATATCGTCGGTTCGGCTTTCGCGCTGCTGATTTCCTCGCCGCTGATGTTGGGTACGGCGATCGCCATCAAGCTTGATGACGGTGGTCCGATTTTCTTCTCGCAGCAGCGTATCGGTTTGCATGGCAAGCCATTTACCATGTATAAATTCCGTTCCATGGTCACCAATGCGGAAGAATTGAAGAAGAAACTTGCCGAAGAAAATGGACAGACCGATCGTTTCATTTTCAAAATGAAGGATGATCCGAGAATTACGAAGGTTGGTCGTTTTATTCGTAAGACTTCGTTGGATGAATTCCCCCAGTTCTTCAACGTTTTGAAGGGCGACATGTCTTTGGTTGGTCCTCGCCCGGCATTGCCGGAAGAGATTGCCCGCTACGGTTCCCTTTATTCCACGCGACTGCTGGTTAAGCCTGGTATTACCGGTCCGTGGCAGGTTTCCGGCCGTTCGGATCTTTCGCAGGAGCAGAGCGAATATTTGGACGTTTCCTATATTGAAAATTGGTCCATTGCAGGCGATCTTGCGATTCTCGCAAAAACCGTGCTCGTGGTCTTCCGTGGCACCGGATCTTACTAAATTCCGCAGTACTTTTCGCACGAATCGTCGTGCAAATCAGGGCGCTCCCTCCCGGAGCGCTCTTTTGCTTTCCCACGTGGTGCAGATGGGAAATGTGTTTTTGTGTGGTTGCGACCTCGCTTGTTTGATTGTGGGCTCGCTTGTTTCTTGATGGGAAACAATTATTCGTCATATGTATATTTTTGCAGTTATTGGGATACGTTTATTCGTGTGAGGAATATTGTGATACTCATGTGAAACAGTTTTAACTTATGTGATGAGTTCCACTATAACTAAAGATTGTCTTTTGATATATCTCATATAAGATTTGGATTTTCAAAATATGTAATTTGCTTTCTTTTGCGCATTGTGAGATAATTAATGCAGTATGGCGCCATGATTTCTGTAACGTCATCCCTCACAGCTGAGGGTGGTCCCACGCACTTCGGTGCGGATTGAAATATGCAATAGAACCTATAAAAGGAAATAATCATGCGTAGTCATGAGAAGCGGGTGAATGTGTGCCCGCGAACGCAAGGTAAGTATTTGGTTTCGGTGGTGCTGACCGCTGTTTTCGCGATTGCGTCGCTGTTTGGAACGCTGCTGTTCTCTGCCGATGCAGTTGCCGATGCCGCCGAATCTCAGGCGGTCGCGCAAGTGGGCAACGCAACCTACGCGAGCGTACAGGAGGCGATCGGCCATACGTCGATGAAGAACGCGACGGTCACATTGCTGACTGACGTTGCGGAAAGCGTTACGATTACGCCTCTGAAAGGCATGCGAAACGTAACGTTTGACTTGAACGGGCATGTGCTGCAAGCCGATGGATCCGCTGTGATCACTGTGCCTGCAAACATGCAGCTCACCATTACTGGACCGGGAACGGTTGCGGGCGGAACACAGCCTGCGGTCGATTGCCGTGGCGCACTACACGTGAAGAGCGGCACATTCATCTCGGACGCAACGCTGATGCGGTTCGCCGAAACGGATGAGACTTCCGCGCAAGGCAGTTTTTCGGATGGAACGTTCATCGCGCCGACGCTATTCAACCTGCTGGATGACGCTAAAAACCTTGGCTATGTTACCGTTCGTGGCGGCGAATACCGGGGTATGATTCCAGCTGGACTGAACACGCTCGCCTTGTTGAGCGGCTCGTTCTCCGACTCGTCGAATCTTGCGCCGTATTTGGCTGACTCGCTTGGGCTGATTCCAGATGGCACTAGCGGTGACGGTACGGGCGACGGAATGTTTCATATCGGCGATCTGGCGATCTCCAGCAAACAGGCCTCGGTGGAATTGGACCCAGTGGACGGACTCCAACGGTTGAGCGCCGATGACCTACTAAAGCTGACGGAAACACAACTGAACGGCATCGCCGACTATCTTCTTGTGGTGGATAGTGACCAGTTGCAGGCGTTGAACGATCAGATCGATAGCGCAATACAGGCTGTTGGAAAGAGGAAGCTTTCGAAGCCGTGAGCCAGAACATCACCATCACCGCCGTGCGCAATGGTGCGGATGATGTTATAGATGCAAACTCGAGTAGGGGAGCGGGCCCACAGTTGCGCACCTCCGACCACGATGGCGTAAGCGCACAAGTGGCGGTAACCATCAAAGCCGTCGCCGAGCCAGAAGAACCAGAAGAACCTGGCAAACCCAGCAATCCAGAAAAGCCAGAGAAGCCGGAAATGCCTCGCTCCGGATCCGCAGTCCAGGCGCTCGCCATCATCTCGCTGCTGCTGGTGATCGCTTCCGCAATCTGCGCATACGCAACGGTCCATCTGCAGTCGTCGCGTCTGCACAACTAGTATTTTCCGCCCTTTTCTTGAGCTGTGCAGACGGGAAATCCGACTTGTGCAGACGCAAAACTGCAAGCAATGCAGACGTAAAACCGCACTTCCGATCATCGAATCCAAATTTCTTCAAATCCAACGGTCGGAAGTGCGGGTTTAGTTTCAGATTTTATGGAATCCGGATCAGCCTTCGTTGGCGGCTGCGTATTCGGTGGCCCAGCCGTCTACGTATGCGGTTTTCACTGCATCCCAGCTACCGGTTCCCTGTGCGTATTCCAGCAGAGCCGATCCAAGATCATTCTTCCACTGCTCGGACGGAATCATGGTATACGTCCACGGAACGGTGTCCTTGCCAGCCTTGAGGGACTCGCAGTAGGCGTCGATCAACGGGTTTTCTGTCTTCATGTCGGAGAAGGTCTTGAATGGTGTGGAGAAGCCCATTTCGCTGGCCAGTGCATTCTTACCGTCATCGGAAGTGATCATCCACTCGAGAAAATCCTTCGTGGCCTGCTTGTCAAGGTCGGACGCCTTGGAGTTGATGCACCATAGTTTTCGGAACCGGTGGTCAATCCCTGGTTTTCCTCGCCGTCTCCGCCAACATAGATCGGCAACATACCGACGTTGTCGGATTCGACGCCAGCATTGGAAAGGTCGGTCCATGCCCAGGTGCCGTTCTGGTAGAAGACCGCGTCGCCGAAGGCGAATTCGGAGTTGGCGTCATCGCCTGTCTTGGAGCTCAGCTGAGTCGGTTCGACGGTGGAGTCAGTGATATACAGGTCGAAAATATCTTTGAAGTTCTGCAGCGTGGACCCGGTGATCGTTGCCGGCTGTTCGGTGATGCCATCCGCCTTGAATTCGTAGTAAAGCGGCACGCCCGCAAGCTGGGTCTTGAATCTCCAGTCGGAAGACGAGTCGAATCCGGCGGAAGTGAACGCTCCCTTGACGCCGAGATCATCCTTGTGTTTCTGAATGCCGTCAGCTACGGTCTTCAAAGCTTTGAACGAGTTGATATCGTCAACGGACTTAATGGAGGAATCTGAAAGCTCGAAGTATTTGTTCAACAGTTCCTTGTTGTAGATGATGCCATACGATTCAAGCACGTAGGGAACGCCCACAATCTCGTCTCCGTCGGTGAGGGCTACGCTGGAGTCTTCGAGCTGCTTGTACACGGCGGTGTCGGACATATCGTCGCAGTAATCCTTCCAGCGGGCGTAACCGACCGGGCCGTTGACCTGGAACAGGGTTGGCGCTTGGTCTTTGGCCATTTCAGACTTCAGCGTCTGCGCATATGTGCCGGATGCTGCGGTTTCGATGGTCACCTGTACGCCGGTTTCCTTGGTGTAGGTTTCGGCGATGGCTTTCCACTGGTCGGCCGCTTCCGGCTTGAAGTTCAGGTAATACACTTTTCCTTTGGATTCGTCTACACTATTTGACGATCCGCAGGCCGCGAGCGTGGTCACTCCCATGGAAAGCGCCGCTGCGACCGCAAGCGCCTTGGTGATGGTTCTGTTCATGGTTATTTCCTTTCTTTAGCTGAAACTCCACTTTGGGTTTCAGCATTGTTTTTTGGTGTTTTAACCCTTTACTGCGCCGGCTGTGACGCCAGCGATGATGTGCTTTTGGCAGAGCAGATAGAAGATGATGATCGGCACGATGGCGAGCACGAGGCAGGCCATCATGGCACCCATGTCAACGGAACCGTAACCGCCTTTCAGGTATTGCACGGCGATTGAAATGGTCTTGTATTTGCGCAAGTCGAGCGTTAGATATGGCAGGAGGAAGTCGTTCCAAATCCACATGGTCTGCAGAATCGCCACGGAGACGATGGACGGTTTCATCATGGGCATGACGATGGTGAAGAATGTTCGAGGCACGGAAGCGCCGTCGATCATGGCCGCTTCTTCAATCTCAGACGGAATGCCTTTGATCACGCCGGTGAACATGAATACCGAAAGGCCGGCACCGAATCCGAGGTAAAGCACCCACATGCCCCAGGGCGTGTTCAGCTTAAGAGAGTCGGCGATCTTCGAAAGCGGGAACATGATCATCTGGAACGGAATAATCATGTTCAACAGGAACAGGTATAGAGAGTCTTTGCAGTCCGATTATTCACTCGCACGATCCACCATGCGCACATTGACGTGCAGATGAGGATCAGAGCAACCGCTCCAACGGTGATGAACAGAGTCCATCCGAAGCTCGCTATGAAGTTAGTGCGTTCGATACCGCGTGTATAGTTTTCGATTCCGACAAAGGATTTGCCGGAAGGAATCAAAAATGGATTCCGAGAAATATACGCTTTTTGTTTGAATGAATTGATGAGGACCAAAACGACTGGGAAAATCCAGACCAGCGATAGCAGAGAGAAGAACACCGTCCAGAACGGAGCGTGCTTCATGCGAGTATCGTCCGTTTTCATGCGGAGACCTCCTTGGAAGTGGTGAGCTTGTTCTGTATCAGGCCACGGCCGCAACAATCAGGAAGAAGATGACCGCCTTGGCCTGGCCGACGCCCTCATAGCCGGTGCGCCCGTAGAAAGTGGTGTAAATATTCAATGCGAGCATTTCCGACGCGCGTGAAGGAGCGCCGTTGGTGAGTGCAAGATTCTGGTCGAACAGTTTGAAACCATTGGTGACGGTCAGGAAAGTGCACACGGTGATGGAAGGCATCATCAGCGGAATGGTCACATGGAATAGTGTTTGACGTGGATTGGCGCCATCCACTTGTGCGGCTTCCATAACATCGCTGGGCAATGATTGCAATCCGGCGATATAGATGATCATCATGTAGCCGATCTGCTGCCAGCACAGCAGTATCACAAGTCCCCAGAAGCCGTATGTTCCGGAATAGGTGATTGACTTGCTCCAATGAGCCAGGACTCCGTTGAGCAGAAGCTGCCAAATATAGCCTAGAATGATGCCGCCGATGAGGTTCGGCATGAAGAAAATGGATCGGAATACGTTGCTCCGCGGAACGCTTTGGTAAGCATGTAAGCCACTGCGAATGAAGCTACGTTGATGATGATGGTTGTGACTATGGTGAATGCGACGGTGAACCATAAAGAGTGCAGGAAGGTTCCGTCTTCGAATATTTTTGTGTAATTTTTGAAACCTACGAATTTGGCGTCAGACACCGTAGTGAATTCGCAGAAGCTCAAATAAACGCCGATGGCAAATGGTGCCAAAAACCCGACGATAAAAGCCGCAAGAGTGGGAAGCGTGAACAATGCCCACCATTTGCGAATGCTTTTTCCGACCATGGATACCATGCCGTACCCCTTTCTTAAAAAACGAGTGGCCGAGAATATCGATAAGGAGTTGTTGAAAAGCATGGTTTGTGCGATACGTTACGTGATATGTATCGCACAAACATGATGTGGAAAGGAAGGAAGAAAGTTCCGTTTTATTGAAAGCGGCAAAAGCTAGATGGCGCTCGCGAGAGCGTGATCGTTGCCATTCTTGGCAAATACTGGAATGACATCCAGTGGAGCGTCCACCGTGACTGAGGTGCCTCCGGTATAAGAAGCGCCTGTATGCAGGTCGGTCCAAGATGTCGAAGCGTCACCTGGCAAATATACGGTTCGATTGCGCGCGGAATACTCGACGACCGGAGCAACGAGCAAATCCGGGCCAAACATATACTCGTCAGAGATGCTATGCGCCTTCGCATCTTCAGGGAACTCATAGAAGAGTCCTCGAATCAAAGGCTGCCCATCTTGATGAGCCGAATCGAACAGCTCTCGCGTATATGGGCGCATGCGCTCGCGAATATTGATGTATTTCACCAGCACTTGTTCGATGGCGGTGCCGTAGCTCCAAGGTTCGTTGTCGACTCCGGAGGGGTCGCGAAGGGAACCGTCTGCTGCGGTGATGGTTTCGTCCATTGATCCGTCTGGTTGAATACCAGACGATAGCCATGATTGCGCATGACGGGGGAGAAGCAGGAGAACTGGCACCAACGTACCAACAGTTCCTTGAACTTCGGATCGTTGACGTCGCCTAGTGCGAAGCCTCCCATGTCGGTGGTGAACCAGGGGATGCCGGCCATGCCCATGTGGATGCCGCAGGTGATCTGTGCCTTAAGGTCTTCGAATGTGGAATGAACGTCGCCGCTCCACACCAAGGAACCGTATTTTTGGGATCCCACCCATGCACATCGCGTGAGATTGACGATGTTTCCTTCGCGGCCCATGGCCATTTGGCTTCGTAGAATCCGCGGTTGTATTCTCTTGGGTAGATGTTGCCGGTGGCGATGTTCGGGCCGGAATAGTACCGGTAATTGCCGAAATCGTAAGTACCGTATTCGGGTTCCGCTTCGTCCAGCCAGAACGCGTCCACTCCCAGATCGGCGTAGTTGTTCTTGCATTTGTTCCAAACGAATGCTTGCGCTTCGGGATTGGTGGCGTCGTAGAATTGGTTCGGTTCCTGATACATGTTGGCTATATCGATGCCGTGTTCGGCTGAAACCAGCAGACCGTTTTCAAGCATGTGCTCGTAGTTTTCCGAACGCAGTGAGATTTGAGGCCATACGGATACCATGACTTTGATTCCCATGCTGTGCAGTTCCTCGCACATGGCTTTGGGATTCGGCCAGAATTCTTCTTCGAAACGGAAGTCACCCATATGCGGCCAGTGGAAGAAGTCGATGACCAGCACGTCGATGGGTATGTTTCGGCGCTTGAATTCCTTGGCTACTTCCAGAACCTGGCTTTGGTTCCAGTAGCGGAGTTTGCACTGCCAGAATCCCAATCCCCATTCCGGCATTTTCGGTGCGTGCCCTGTGGCGTCGGCGTAGTGGCGTTCGATTTCGGCTGGCTCATTTCCCGCGGTCACCCAGTAGTCAAGCTGCCGTGAGGATTCAGCGACCCACCGCGTGCGGTTTTTGCTGAATTCGGCGGTGCCGATGGCGGGGTTGTTCCAGAGGAATCCGTAGCCGGCTGACGATACCACGAAGGGGATTGATGCTTGGGAATTGCGGTGCGCAAGTTCGAAGGAGCATCCTTTGAGGTCCATGTAGGATTGCTGGTATTCGCCCATACCGTAAAGATGCTCATTTTCGGGGGATAGGAATGTCGCTTCGATCCGTTGATTGCCGCCGTCCGTTGGGCTGAACTTGCGTGCGTGCAGTTTCAGGGCGCCGTGCTGCGGCATTTCCTGGAAGAGTTCGGTTCCGTCTGCTTTGCTGAAAGACAGTTCGCAGAGGCTTTCGGTATGGCCTGCTCCTGCGTTGCCTTCTTTGAACGCGTGTGCGGTGACGGTTATGTTGCCGTTGGTGAGCGTTGCCAAGCTTTGGTCTTCGCTGATTTCGACGCGGACTGCTTGGCCGGGTTCATGATGTTCGCCCAGTAGGCCCCAGTTTTGTTCGGAGATCGGCATTTTCTTTGAGGATCGGATTCTGACGCTATCCGTTCCCCACGGTTCGATGCGGAGTGTTTCGCCTTCTCCTCGCCATTCGAGGATTGAGCCTTCGGATGTAAAGGTCACTGGTTAACTCCTAACTGATATGTGGTCTTGACTTCTCTGTCTTTTCTGTCTTTGGTTCACAACTTTGGTGAACCGGTTCACACTGATAATATAACGCATTGTGATGACTATGTCAAACCATTTGATGAACCGGTTCTACGTCAGAGTGTCGTTAACGATAACGGTAAAACAAAAGCTTGGTTAGAGCTTGATCAGAGGCTCTTTACCGAATGCTGCCTGATCAAAGGCTGGCTGACAAGTCTGGTTACGGAAGGCGCATTCGGATTATCGATGCGCCGAACAAGCGTATCGACTGCCTCTTGGGCCACGGCGGGAAGGTTGATGTCGATGGCTGTGTAGGGAATGCGCATCTGATCGCGGATCACGTCGGGAACGACTACTGCCACTGACAGATCTTCCGGTACCTGCATGCCGAGTTCTGTGAAAGTCTGCGGAGCGGAAATGACCGCATTGTCATCGTCGATGATCAGGCCGGTTATATTCGGGAATCGATTCAAGGTTGAACGAAGCCGTTCGGATGGAGCAAGATCCCAATCCTCCGGGGAGGCTACGTGCAAGGTGATTCCTTTGTCGGAAGCCTCGCGAACCACGCTTTGCCGGAACCGGACGGCAAAGTTTGAGCCGCCGTTTTCGGTGCCTTCAGGGGTGTGGAGCAATGCTATTTCCTGATGATGCTGTTCGGTGAACAAGTCGATGAGCTCATGGGCGGCACGTTCAAAATCCGTATCGATCTCATCGAGACCCATTGGATTTTCTGGAATGCCGAGGAGCACGGTCGGAACCTCGGATTCCACTGCTACGGGGATGCGAGGGTCGGCTCGGTCAATATCCATGAGAATCAGCCCATCGACCTTGCGGGAATTGGCTATATCTCTGATGCTCTGCATACCATTATGGTGACTGAGCAAAAGCAGGTCATACCCTTGTTTTCGCGCGCAATCCGATAGCTCGCACAGGTACGCGCCACGTGTCAAAGACACTTTCATGTTGTCGTCGGCGTTCACTTGCAGACCGATGGTCATGGTTTTCGATGTGGACAAGGCCCGTGCCGTATGGTTTACCGTGTAGCCAAGTTTGCGCATGGCTTGACGGACACGGTCGGCTGTGTCTTTCGATATGCGTGGATTGTTGGAAATCACATACGACACCGTCGTCTTGGAAACTCCAGCTTCATGAGCTACATCAGTAATCGTCACCACAATTCCCACTATAGCGGGTCGGCTGGGGTATCGCTAGAAAGTCCTCCCATGGGTGCGTTTTATTAGCGGCGAGGCCAAAGCGCGATTCATCCTGCGTCATGAGCGTCCAGTTTTGCTTGGAATTCTGTCCATCGTTGGAGTCTCTCGTTGTCATTGATGAGTTGGCTTATTTGGATGCATAATGTTGCCAGGTCTCGTCTGACGTCT
>ENA-OPZM01000040-OPZM01000040.1-human-gut-metagenome-genome-assembly--contig:-NODE-40-length-50437-cov-4.176863_pt1 | contig 50437 bp, 63 predicted proteins | sample MGYA00242478_ERZ504493 | MGnify/ENA primary metagenome ERZ504493 (study PRJEB26092, sample SAMD00036227) | human gut metagenome | host: Homo sapiens | study: EMG produced TPA metagenomics assembly of... | reverse complement strand
ATATATTGACATTTACAGAAAAGAATTATATAATATCAACATAAACCGGAGCTGAAAATAAAAAAGTTGTGCAAAATGACCATAACAAAAAGATGGACTATATATTTTAAAAAAATACGAAATGATTATGGGGTTTGTACAATGGCATCATTGAAACCGGAAGAGCGCAAAGAAATGCAAAAAAGGAGGATCTTTTTATGAAGAGAAGAAAATTGTTCGCGTTACTTATGACTGCGGCTATGGCAGTGTCCAGTATGAGCATGGCAGTGAATGTCTTTGCAGAAGAAGACACAACAGAGGAAGCTGCTGAGAGCGAAGAACCGGCTGAAGGAGAGCCTACAGCAGTAACAACCGTAGGTCCTGATGATGGAACAAAATTTGAGATGTGGTCATTCGTAGACCTGCATAATGAGTTTTATGGTCAGATGGTAGATAAGTGGAATGAAGAGAATCCGGACAAACAGATCCAGATTACATTCAGTACATATCCATACTCTGATATGCATAACAAATTAATGATGTCCTTACAGGCAGGATCCGGTGCTCCTGACCTCTGCGATATCGAGATCGGACAGTTCCCGAACTATTCCGGTGATGACAGCCCTCTGTATTCCATGAATGATGCACTTGCTCCTTATGAAGATACAATGGTGCAGTCAAGACTTGATGTTTATTCCAAAGCTGACGGAACAAGACTTGGTGTTCCTTTCCATGTAGGTGCAACTGTTATGTACTGGAACGCAGATCTTCTTGAATCTTATGGATTAGATTACAAATCTGTAAAGACATGGGATGATTATACAAAACTTGGTGAAGAATTAAAAGAAGCTTCCAACGGTGAAGTGTACTTAACTTCTGTTGATACAGGCGGTGTTGACTGGATGTGGCTTGCAATGGCTGAGAATGGTGAAGACTGGACAGGCGGTCCGGACGGAACTGTAAACGTACAGCTTGATTCTGTAAAAGAAATGCTCACAATGCAGCAGAACTGGTTAAACGATGGAATCGCAATGGTATCCACAGACGGACATGTTGACCTTGAAGCTGGTTTCTCCAACATCATGGAAGGTAAAATTGCTTCCTTCCCGAAAGCTATGTGGTACATGAGCCGTTTCAAAGATTACATGCCGGAGATGGAAGGCAAATATGACATCACAACATGCCCTGTATTTGAAGAAGGACAGAAATGCTCCGTTGGTATCGGTGGTACAGGTACTGTTGTAACAAATCAGTGTGAGAATCCTGAACTTGCAGCTGAATGGCTTGCATGGGCTAAATGCTCTGAAGAAGGTGAAAACCTGATCTGGAACGAACTTGGATTTGACGTCTGCAACACAGCATTATGGTCTGACGAAGATTTCGCATATGATGAATCCAATACTTATAACACATTCTTCCGTGTAAAACCATACGAAGTTCTGAATGAACTTGCTGAAAACGATGCAATCGGAACTATTTACACAACAAAGAACTCTCCGACACTGAACGATTACATGTGTACAACAACTCTGAACAATGTATTAGAGGATGGCATGGATGTAGATGAAGCGCTTCAGGATGCACAGGATTATCTTGATTTCGAATGTGAATAATAAGATGATAATAGTTCACTGATCAAGTGAATAATGAACGGTTACTGCAGTGACCGAAATGATATGGGAGGCCAGGGAAACGCATTCCCTGACCTCCTTTACTGTTATCCTGGTGAGAAATGAGATTTTCACAGGATGTGGAGTCTGATTTCTTTTCAGGATAATGGTAATAAGAAAAAAAGAAATTATCTGTAACTGTTCAGTAAACCATGATTCCATATGATGCTGAAAAGTTACTGCTATTTTTAGAAGAGGAGGAATTCATTGTGAATAAAGTGAAAAAGATGCTCTATTCTCAGAAGGTGGCACCCTACGTATTCGTAATTCCGTTTGTTATCAGCCTTCTGGTATTCTGGTTATATCCGCTCATCAGTGGTATTGTAATGAGTTTTCAGGATATTTCATTTGGCGGTTCTCAGTGGGTTGGTCTGAAGCATTATCAGAAACTGGCTTCCGATAAGTTCTTCAAGACAGCTGTATTTAACAGTGTGGAATACATGCTTCTGACACTGCTCCTGCTGATTCCGATCCCGATGATGCTTGCAGTACTGATGGAAAGCCGTCTTACCAAAGCCAAAGGTGTATGGAAAGTGATCATGTACATTCCGGCACTTACATCTGTAGTTATTTCCGGTATGTTATTCCGACTGATGTTCTCAGAAGGTGATAACGGACAGATGAACCAGTTAATGCATTTGCTTGGAAATGCCAGTATCCCATGGCTGAAAGAAAAGACTACCGGATGGATAGCTTTGTTATTACTCTGTATGTGGAGATGGACAGGTGTTAATATGTTGTACTTTATTTCCGGTTTAAAGAGTATTGATACATCTCTTTATGAATCAGCAGACATCGACGGTGCCAATGCAAAACAGAAATTCTGGTACGTGACATTGCCGCTTCTGAAACCGACAACTATCTATGTTATTACAATTTCCGTATATGCCGGTCTGTCCATGTTCCTTGAGAGTTTCATGTTGTGGAATGGTAACTCATCACCGAAGAACATTGGTCTTACTATCGTAGGATATCTGTATAAACGTGGTATTGAGAAAAACGATATGGGTTATGCGTGTGCCGTAGGTATGGTACTTCTGGTCATTGCCCTGGCTATCAATGTTGTCCAGCTTGTGGCAACAGGAACATTCAAGAAGGAGGAAAAGTGATATGGCAAAAACAGCAGCTCAGCCAAAGACAATGGAATCAAATCATAAAGTTGCGTCTGTATTATCCACAGGGCTTTTCGCTATCCTCTGTGTGCTGATCGCATTTCCGCTTCTTGCAGGTTTCTTCGCTTCCTTCCAGGAAGGCCGTGAAGTGGTTATGAAAGGTATGTCCCTGAATCTTGATTTTTCCAAGATGCATCTGGATAACTACAAATACCTGTTTTCCGGAAATGAGGATTCCCGAAAATATTTTATGTGGTATAAAAACAGTCTGATCCTGACACTGATTACAGTAGTTCTGACACTGCTGGTATGCTACTTCATCGCATACGGTCTGACCATGTACAAATTTAAACTTCAGGGATTTTTATTCTTCCTGGTAATCGCAACTATGTGTGTTCCTTTTGAAATCCTGATGCTTCCTCTGTATAACGAAGTTACATCTCTTGGGATCATCAATACAAGAGCCGGTGTTATTCTCCCCGGACTATGTGGTGCGTCGACGATTTTCTTCTTTAAACAGTACATGCAGAGTCTTCCGAAAGAGCTTCTGGATGCAGGTAGAATCGACGGATGCACAGAGTATGGTATCAGTGTTAAGATTATGATGCCGATCACAAAACCTGCATTTGCTTCCATGGCAATCCTCTGTGCAATGGGTTCCTGGAACAACATGTTATGGCCGATGCTGGTATTCCGTGATACAAGCAAATTTACACTGCAGATCGGTCTGAATACACTGCTTACACCTTATGGAAATAACTACAACCTTCTGATCGCAGGTTCCATGTTCGGTATCCTTCCAATCCTGATCATCTACCTGATCTTCCAGAGATACCTGATCGATGGTATGACATCTGGTGCTGTTAAGGTTGATCAAAAGTTGTAAGTATTTGAATCATAATTTACTGATATGATAAAAAATGAGCTGTCCCATTGAGTTTTGAAATTAATGTTACTGTAACTGGTGATCATTTAACATTACTTATGAGGCAGCTCAAATAATATAATGATAAACTAATTTTTCAAACCAATTACTAAGAACGGAGGTTCAAAAAACATTATGGCGAAACAGGCAAAAATGGTAGTGGACAAAGCATTTTCCATTTCCAAGATCGACAAAAGAATTTATGGTTCCTTTATTGAACATCTGGGAAGAGCTGTATACGATGGAATTTATCAGCCAGGACATCCACTTTCCAATGCTGACGGATTCCGTAAGGATGTCATTGATCTGGTAAAAGAGCTGGACGTGCCGATCGTACGTTATCCGGGCGGAAACTTTGTATCTAACTTTTACTGGGAAGACAGTGTAGGACCGGTTGAGGAAAGACCTCACAGACTGGAGCTTGCATGGAGAAGCCTGGAAAAGAACGAGGTAGGACTCCATGAATTTAAGAAATGGGCAGATGCAGCCAACTCAGAGGTTATGATGGCGGTCAATCTGGGAACAAGAGGAATCACAGATGCCTGCAACCTTCTGGAATACTGCAATCATCCAGGTGGAACCAAATACAGTGATCTCCGTATCAAACACGGACAGAAGGATCCATACGGATTCAAAACCTGGTGCCTTGGGAATGAAATGGACGGTCCATGCAGATCGGTCACAAGACTATGGATGAGTATGGAAGACTGGCAGAAGAGACAGCCAAAGCAATGAAGCTTATTGACCCGTCTATTGAGTTTGTTGTATGCGGAAGCTCCAATCAGGAGATGCCGACCTTTGCACTCTGGGAAGACCATGTACTGAGCCACACATATGATTATGTAGATTATTTATCTCTTCATACATATTATGGAAACCGTTCTGATGACAGCAATGACTTCCTCGCAAAGTCCGATGATATGGACGAATTTATCCGCACCATTATCGCAACCTGCGATTATGTAAAAGCAAAAAAACGCAGCAAAAAGAATATGTACCTCAGCTTTGATGAGTGGAATGTATGGTATCATTCCAACGCTGTTGATAATGATATCACAGAAAACCATCCATGCAGGTGGCACCGCCGCTTCTTGAGGATATCTACAACTTCGAAGATGCCCTGTTGGTAGGTCTGATGCTGATCGTTCTGATCCGTCATTCTGACAGAGTAAAAGTAGCATGCCTTGCACAGCTCATCAACGTTATCGCTCCGATTATGACAGACCCGAACGGTGGCGGTTCCTGGAAACAGACAATTTTCTATCCGTTTATGCATGCCTCCAAATATGGCCGCGGTGTTGCACTCCAGCCGGTGATCTCTTCCACAGAGCATGAGACAAGCGGACACGGAAGCATCACAGATATTGAAGCAGTTGCTGTTTACAATGAAGAGAAAGAAGAAGTTACTGTCTTTGCAGTAAACAGAAATCTGAAAGAGGATGTTGTTCTTAATACAGATGTAAGAAGCTTCGAAGGCTACAGAGTTGCTGAGCATATCGTACTTGAAAGCGATGACCTGAAGGTAGTCAATGCTTTCGGACAGGAAAATGTAAAACCAAAGACAACACAGCAGACAACAATGGACAATGGGGAATTGACAAGTATGCTGCATAAAGCATCATGGAATGTGATCCGTCTTGTAAAAGACAGTAAATAAAATAATCCCTCTTAAGTAGACAAGGTAAATAACCAAAATCTTCTTAAGAGGGATTTTCTATGGCTATTTTGGCAGTGGATAGTGTCGGGAATGTTTCCTGCATATCAGAATTATTTAATCAGAAATGGCTGAAGTGTCTGTATCGTATATTCATGCAGAGCTTCTTTTTTGCTCCTGTCAATCTGCAGATAATGTGCATAAAGTACATCCAGAACCAGCAGAATAGGAAACTGTGGGGAAATGATATTTCCATATTCCAGATGTTCCATGCTTGCGAAGATGAGCGTCTCATCGCAGAAGTCCTGATAGGATTTGTCCTGTCTTGCGGTCATAAGAAGTGTATAAGCTCCGTGCTGATGTGCAGCCTTCAGAGAAGAGATAATATCATCCGTCTGTCCGCTGACACTGATACCGATGACCAGACAGTTCTCATCCAGAATAACAGAATTCACCTTCATAATATGACTGTCTGTAACTGCTTCGATATTCAGTCCGATACGCATGAAACGAAGCTTCATCTCCTGAGCTACGAGACCGGAACTGCCTCTTCCGTAAACATAAACACGAGGTTTGGAAACCAGCAGATTTGTGATCCGTGTGATCTGCGCTTTGTCCAGCAGAGCGTTAGATTTATTCAGAAGTTCCTGATAAGTATTAAATTCCGATACTTCAAAATTCGGAATATTTTCTTCGGGACCTGGTGCCAGTCTCTGCTTATACTCATAAATAAATTCTCTGTATCCGTGAAAACCACATTTCTGGGCGAAACGTGAAAGTGAAGCTTCAGATACATAAAGAAGCCCGGAAATATTTCTGGAAGAAAAATCCTGCTCTTCAGTATTATGAATAAAGAAATCGGCGATTGTTCTTTCCAGTGGAGTGAATGTATGGTAATAAGATTCAATTAAAGGAATAATTTTATGTTTGTTTAATGACATATGGAATCCTTTCTGTATGGTGGAATTGCTATAGATTACTATAACATTGTAGAATTTGTTTCACAAGGAGAATGTAAATATTTTCATGAAAAATATAAACAAGGAAGTAATTTCGGCAAGCTTTAAAAACCGAACTGCAAAATGGCTCAAAATAATAAAAAATGAAAGAAGATTCTAAAAACAATACATTCATTGAAAATAGAACCAACGGGAATTATAATGAGTTTATAACAAATCGGAAGTGTCAGATGACACGCAAAAAAGGAGAAAACTATGATTATTTATGTAGGTAAAGATTATCAGGACGTAAGCAGAAAAGCAGCTAATATCATGTCTGCCCAGATTATTATGAAACCAAACGCAGTTCTTGGACTGGCAACAGGCTCTACACCGGTCGGATTATATAAACAGCTTATCGAGTGGTACAACAAAGGCGACCTTGATTTCTCACAGATCACATCTGTAAACCTGGATGAGTATAAAGGACTTTCCGGTGACAACGACCAGAGCTATCGTTATTTCATGAACACAAACCTGTTCGATCATGTAAACATTGACAAAAACAAAACCTATGTACCAAACGGACTGGAAGAAGACAGCGACAAAGCATGTGCAGATTATAATGAGATCATCCGCAGTGTAGGCGGAATTGATATCCAGCTTCTGGGAATCGGCGGAAACGGACATATTGGTTTCAATGAACCCGGAGAAGCTTTTGAGAAGGAAACTCATTGTGTAGACCTTACAGAAAGCACTATCAAGGCAAATGCAAGATTTTTTGAAAGTATGGATGAAGTTCCGAAACAGGCATACACCATGGGAATCAAGAACATTATGGCAGCAAAGAAAATTCTTCTTGTAGCAACAGGAAGTGCCAAGGCAGATGCTTTGTACAAATCTCTGTACGGACCGATCACACCAAATGTACCTGCATCTATCCTTCAGCTTCATCAGGATGTAACCGTAGTGGCAGATGAAGATGCGTTAAGTCTTATTAAAGAAAAAGGACTTTTATAATACCGGCTCTTGTGTGATAACAACAGTATCAGTGGAAAGAAATGCCTGACAGAGATAAAGTCAGGGAAATACTTAATAATTCACTTCAGCGAGAAAAGAGGCAAAAATCAGATGATTATAAAGAATGGAAAAGTTTTTCAGGAAGATGGCAGTTATAAAGTCACAGATCTGTATGTAGAGAACGGCAGAATTGTGGCTTCAGCAGATGAAGTAACCGACAAAACGCAACTGGATGCATCAAGACTGAAGGTTCTGCCGGACTGGTAGATATCCACAGCCATGGTGCAGTCAGACATGATTTCTCAGATGCAGATGTTGATGGGTTAAGAACAATCCTTCAGTATGAAAAATCTCATGGAATCACATCCTATTGCCCGACATCCATGACACTTCCGAAAGAAGAATTACTTAAGATTTTCCAGACTGCAAAAGATGTAGAACAGGATGAAACCTGTGCACGTATTGTGGGTATCAATATGGAAGGACCTTTCCTTGATCCTGCGAAAAAGGGAGCACATGTAGAAGGCTATATCCGTAAACCGGATATTGAATTTTTCAGAGCATGTAACGAAGCTGCGGGCGGAATGATCAAACTGGTAACTCTTGCACCGAATATGGAAGGCTCTGAGGAATTTATCAGAGAATTACATAATGAAGTGGTTATTTCTATCGGACATACAGCAGCAGATTATGGCTGCGCAGCAGAAGCGATGAAAGAGGGAGCACTTCATGTAACTCATCTTTATAATGCCATGAACTCTATGGGACACAGAGAACCCGGTGTGATCGGTGCAGCAGCAGATAATCAGGACTGTATGGTAGAGATGATCGGTGATGGGATCCACATCCATCCTGTAACTGTACGCAATACCTTTCGTTTATTTGGAGACAGCAGAGTCGTCCTTATCAGTGACTCCATGATGGCAACAGGTATGGAGAACGGACTGTATGAACTGGGCGGACAGGAAGTGACCATGAAAGACAGAAAGGCAACTCTGGCAGACGGAACGATCGCCGGTTCTGCAACCTGCCTTTTTGATTGTATGAAGTGTGTTATTTCCATGGGTGTACCGGAAAGAGAAGCGATTCTGGCAGCAACAGCAAATCCGGCGAGAAGTATTGGGATTTATAATGAAGTGGGTTCCCTTACTCCCGGAAAACGGGCAGATATTGTGTTGACAGACGAAGAGTTGAATATTGTTAAGGTACTGTAGTGTAAAAGAAAAGCTTTCCGACAGAATGTGCACAGATAAGAGTATGGACATTTTGCCGGAATGCAGTTCTGTATCAAGGAGAAAAATGATAACTAAAAAAGAGATTTTAGATGCGATTCATGGAAAAATGATCATTTCCTGTCAGGCGGTAGAAGATGAACCATTATATGTAGAAGAGAAATCCATTATGTACCTGATGGCACGCGCTGCAAAACAGGCAGGTACACCTGCAATCCGTACAAGCAGTATCCGCGATGTCATAGCAATCAAAGAAGAAACAGGTCTTCCGGTAATCGGTCTGGTGAAAATCCAGTATCCCGGATATGAAGGATATATCACACCTACCATGAAAGAAGTAGACGATCTGGTAGCAGCAGGATCTGATGTTGTAGCTCTAGATTGTACACTTCGCAAGCGTGGTGATGGCATAACTGTCAATGAGTTTATCGCACAGATCAAAGAGAAATATCCGGATATTATCCTGATGGCAGATATTTCTAATTATGAAGAAGGTATCAATGCATGGAAGTGTGGTGTGGATATTGTTGGAACAACCATGAGCGGTTACACTGATTACACTTCCAAAAAGGATGAACCAGATTATGAACTGATGGAGAGGCTTGCAAAAGATACAGATATTCCGGTTATCGGAGAAGGCAAGATCCATTATCCGGATCAGGCTGTAAAAGCACTACAGACAGGTGTATGGGCGATCGTGGTAGGCGGAGCGATCACACGTCCGCTGGAAATCGCACAGAGATTTCAGAAGGCAATTGAAGCAGGTAAATAAAATGCGAACAAAAAGGATGTGTCAGAGTTGCACATCCTTTTTTTTGTTATAGCAAGTGCAGTATTTTATGGAATGGCTATAAATAAACAGCCGGCCGACTTTTGCAGTAACTGAACCGGACTGCAGAGAATTTTTGGTGCAGAAACCGGAACTTGGTGTTAGAATAGAAGCGTCATATGATAAGCAGAACTTATCCACATCAGAAGATATTTAGTTACTGTGAACGGAGTGAACAGTAACAATATTTATGAGGAAACAATCCCTCCGGTTACAGAAGAATGTGGAAATTAAAAAACTCAGATAAGATCTATGAATGGAAGATGCCAGACTATTTGGATACGATCTGATCTGAGATAATAGAAGAACTGAGACAAAAGAAAGGAACAATACGAATGAGATTATTGATCGTGCGACATGGAGATCCGGATTATTCCATTGATTCTCTTACAGAAAAAGGCTGGAAAGAAGCAGAATATCTATCAGAAAGACTGTCAAAACTTGATGTAAAGGATTTCTATGTATCACCTCTTGGAAGGGCAAAGGATACAGCCTCTTTTACATTGAAGAAAATGAACCGTACAGCAGTTGAGTGTGACTGGCTGAGGGAATTTGATGTTCTGATCGATCGCCCGGATGTTACTGACAGGCAGAAGAGATTATGGGACTGGCTTCCACAGGACTGGACACAGGACGAGAGATTTTACCAGTATGATCACTGGTATGAAAACGAGAGACTTCAGCAGTCTGATGCCAAAGGATACTATGACTATGTAACAGGAAAGTTTGATAAGCTTCTTGCCGAACATGGTTATGTACGTGAAGGACATTATTACAGAGTGGAGAAACCAAATGAAGATACGCTGGTATTCTTCTGCCATTTTGGTCTGGAATGTGTGCTTCTTGCGCATCTGATCGGTGCTTCTCCAATGGTACTGTGGCATGGATTCTGCGCAGCACCAAGTTCAGTGACAACTGTCAATACAGAAGAACGAAGAGAAGGAATCGCAAGTTTTCGTATCAGCGCATTTGGTGATATTTCCCATTTATATGTGCATGATGAACCACCGGCATTTGCTGCAAGATTCTGTGAAATGTACAGTAATACGGATGAGCGCCACGATTAATTAACCAGTATTTCGAAAACGATGTGTCAGATCAGGTAAGCCACTTGCGGAGGCTGCGAAAAGCAATAAGCGGTGGATGCGGATAGAATGACAGAACTGAAAGGAAATATAGAATATTGATATCAAAGACAATGAAAGCAATTCTGCATGCGCTGTCATATGGAAATATTGAGCTGGAATCTTCCAGAAGAATGGCAGATCTGAAGCAGCTGGATGCCATGCGGATTTTTGTAAAAAAGCTGGATGCCAGAGTTTATAATGGAGAACATGAGGTCCCGGTCAGACTGTATTTTCCGACAGAAGAGGCAATGCAGGCGGGGATCGTAGAGGGAAATACATTTCCGATTCTCCTGTTTTTCCATGGTGGCGGATGGGTAACTGAGAGTGTGGAGAATTACGACCGTGTATGTGCCAGAATGGCACAGGCAACTGCACATATTGTAGTTTCTGTAGAATACAGACTGGCACCGGAGCATAAGTTTCCGGTTCCGCTGGAGGATTGTTATGCAGCAGCGAAAGCGCTTATACCAATCAGCTGATCTTAAACACTGATCCGGAGAAAATTACGATCATCGGGGACAGTGCAGGAGGAAATCTGACAGCAGCAGTATGTCTGATGGCAAGAGACAAAGGCGAGTTTACACCACGCCGTCAGATACTGATCTATCCTGCACTTGGAAACTGTTATACAGAGGAATCTCCTTACAGGTCTGTACAGGAGAATGGCTGTGATTATCTTCTTACATCAGTAAAAATGGAAGATTATCTGAATCTTTATCAGAGTTCAGCAGAGGACAGGCAGAATCCGTATTTTGCACCGATACTGGAGAAGAATCTGAGAAATTTGCCTGAAACATTAATTCTCACAGCAGAATATGATCCTTTGCGCGATGAAGGAGAAGTATATGGCAGAAAACTTCATGCTGCAGGAAATCATGTGGAAGTACACAGGATTTACGGAGCATTTCATGGATTTTTTGCGCTGGGAATCAAATTTCTGCATGTACAGGAGAGTTTTAAATATATTAACCAGTTTCTGAATAAGAGTTATGAGAAAATTCTACAGTAATCCCCGAGAAGATTGCTACAGGACAAAGAGGTAAGCAGGAACGAAAAAGAAGGCAGGAAAATTATGGATACAGGATACTCAAAATGGAGAAAACTGGATAATGCGGCGTTGGCATTTCCGCTGGTAACAGGAAAGAATGACACCAGAGTGTTTCGTTTCTATTGTCAGTTAAAGGAAGAAGTCAATGGGGAAATCCTTCAGGCAGCACTGGATCAGACAATGGAGAAATATCCATTGTTCCAGGCGGTTCTGAGAAAAGGGCTGTTCTGGTTTTATCTGGAGCACAGAGACATCAGGGCAGTGGTAAAGCCGGAGACGGAACCACCATGTAGCCGTTTATATATTCCGGATAAGAAATCCCTTTTATTTCAGGTGAGCTATGACAAAAACAGAATTAATTTTGAGGTGTTTCATGCATTGACAGATGGCACCGGAGCCATGCATTTCCTGCAGGAACTGGTTCAGGATTATCTGATCCTGGCACATCCACAGGCAGATCTTCCGCAGATTAAGCATGCAGAGGAAATTACACATGGAGATAAAGAAGAGATATCCACCGGAAAGTCCGCTCCTGTGGAGTTTCCATCACTGTTTTACTGACAGCAATGATGTTGTGTTCTATTCGGGAAGAGATTCCAAAGAATCAGCAGAAACGACCGGTAGCATTGATGATTCCGGTGAATCTGAGAAATTATTTTCCGTCTCAGTCTATGACAAATTTCTTTGGATGGATTGAGGTGGGATATATATTTTCTGATGAAACAACCTTTGAAGATGTACTTTTGTCTGTGAAGAAACAGTTCGAAGAAGAACTGGTAAAAGAAAAGATTGCCATGCATATGAGCGGATATGTGCGCATTGAGAAGAATCCTTTTGTACGTGCTGTTCCGTTGGAGATCAAGAAATATTTTCTGATGATCGGAGCCAATATGGGAAGCAGGAGCATTACGGCAGTTTATTCTAATATCGGCATTATTCGTTTGCCGGAGGAGTACAAAGAATATATTCAGCATTTTGGGATTTTTGCAAGTACCAATTCTTTGCAGATGTGTTCCTGTTCTTATGGGGATGAGATGGTACTGGGATTTACTTCCAAGATACCGGATGACAGTATCCAGAGGAATTTCCAGCGGATGCTCGGCGAGGAGAATGTTTCCCACAGAGAATTAAAGAATGAATTTCCGGGATATGGGGAAAAGCACAGGCTTGAGAAAAAAGAAAATCAGAAGGTTATCCAGACTTTCAGCTTCCTGTGTCTGGCAATTGCGGTAATTTGCGGAATGATTAATTTTATGATGGCAGGTGTACTGAACTGGTTCTGGTTTGCAGGAGCAGGATGTGCCTGTGCATGGCTGGTTGTTATGGTAGCATATTATAAACGCAGGAATATTCTGAAGAATGAAATGTGGCAGCTTTTGCTCATATCAGTAATTGCGATCCTATGGGACCGGTTTACCGGATGGAAGGGCTGGTCTGTGGATTTTGTGATTCCTTTCGGGATATTGGCAGTGCAGTTTTCTGTTCCTTCAGTAATCTGTGCCGGAATCAGTTTTCTGACATTGGCTGCACTGTTTATCTTCTGCAAGAAGGATACGATGCGGGAGTTTCATAAGAAACTGAGGATGTAGAAATATGGTCTTGACACACATGGGATAAAAGATTATACTTTATCCATGTAAAGAAAGGGGAGCTTGTGAGTGCAGGCTGAGAGGAAGTCATCAACTTCGACCCATATACCTGATTTGGATAATGCCAACGTAGGAACCTATAAGATATGATTTTAAAGGGAGATGACTGGCATCTCCTTTTTATTTATCTCATGCATTTGAAGAAATTCAGCTGTCCGGTAATCAATCTGTAATAAGTGAGAGAAAACCGGGGGCTTACAGGGAAATTTACATTATAACAGATAAATATTGGGAAAGATGAGAGTGAACAGAGTTCATGAAGGGGTGCACCACCGCGGGTGTATTCTTTTGTGGACTCTTTTTTATGTTGTAGAGGCCGGACCTTCTTTTCCCGGAAAGGAGAAGTATGCTTATTACTGTTAATGGAAAAACAAAAGAATTGCAGAATACTCTTACAATAGGGCAATATCTGGAGGAAAACAGCTATGTGCCCAGCCAGATCGCAGTAGAATTAAATGAAAGAATTCTGTCAAAAGCCGAGTACAGCACTACTGTTTTACATGAAAACGACATACTGGAAATAGTCAGTTTCATGGGAGGTGGAAGATAAACAGGAATATCCTGATATCACATTATAATATACGAAAGAAGGACTTAAATTATGAGTACAAATAATGAAGACAAACTGATTCTGGGAGGTCATGAATTTACTTCCCGTTTTATTCTGGGATCCGGAAAATTTTCTCTGGATCTGGTGAAAGCATGTATTGAAAAAGCAGATGCGCAGATCATCACTCTGGCTCTGCGTCGTGCCAATGAAGGTGGACTGGCAAATATTCTGGACTATATTCCGAAAAATGTTACTCTTCTTCCCAATACTTCAGGTGCCAGAAATGCAGAAGAAGCAGTTCGTATTGCCAGACTTTCCAGAGAAATCGGATGCGGTGATTTCGTAAAGATCGAAGTGATCCATGATTCAAAATATCTGCTTCCGGATAACTATGAAACTGTCAAAGCTACAGAAATTCTTGCAAAAGAAGGATTTGTAGTAATGCCTTATATGTACCCGGATCTGAATGCAGCCAGAGATCTGGTAAATGCCGGAGCTGCCTGCATCATGCCGCTGGGTTCTCCGATCGGCTCTAATAAAGGTCTGTGCACTAAGGAATTTATCCAGATTTTGATTGACGAAATTGAGCTCCCGATCATTGTAGATGCAGGAATCGGACGTCCTTCTCAGGCGTGTGAAGCCATGGAGATGGGGGCATCTGCAGTTATGGCAAATACTGCGATTGCCACAGCAGGTGATGTGCAGATAATGGCTGAAGCATTTAAAAAAGCTATTGAAGCAGGACGAAGTGCATACCTTGCCGGACTGGGAAGAACCCTGGAAAAAGGTGCAAGCGCATCCTCTCCACTGACTGGTTTTCTTCATGAGTAATAAATAAAAAATCATTCTAAAATGAGATTTTTGATTATAGCAATCCTCGTAAATAATGCATTTAAGACAGTTCAGCAGCGTGCGAAAGACAAGGAAGATATCTGCAGGCGTGCTGACGCACGGCAAAGATATCTGACGCAGGATTTCACACTCTGATGGGCTGGATTAAGATGCATTATTTTAGAGAATTGCTATAACTGCGGAGTAGGTATTAATTTATAGGAAAACGAAAGTTGCCAAATGGTAATAAAGAGGAGAAAACATCAATGGAAACAACAGAAAAAAATATGGAACATGGGGAACACTTCAACGAAAGTATTGTCAATGAAGTGATTCTGGAAGATATGAAAAAGAACAGGATCGATCATATGAAATATCTTCCGGGAATGGAAGTACTGGAAGAATCAGACGTGATGGATCAGGTTATTTCTGCCATGAATGCTTACGATTATGATAAATATACAGAGGCAGATGTACGCAGGGCACTTGCTCATGATAACCGTACACCAGAGGATTTTCAGGCACTGCTGTCTCCGGCTGCATTGCCTCTTCTGGAGGAAATCGCACAGGCTGCGCAGAAAGAAACCAGGAAACATTTTGGGAACAGTGTGTATATGTTTACCCCTATTTATATTGCAAATTACTGTGAGAATTACTGTATTTACTGCGGATTTAACTGCCATAATAAGATCCGCAGAGCAAAGCTGAATGCAGAAGAGATTGATAAGGAAATGGCTGCTATCGCAAAGACAGGACTGCAGGAAATCCTGATTCTTACAGGAGAGAGCAGAGCAAAATCTGATGTAAAATATATCGGAGAAGCATGTAAGATTGCCCGGAAATATTTCAAAGTAATCGGACTTGAAGTTTATCCTATGAATTCAGATGAGTATGCACATCTCCATGAATGCGGAGCTGATTATGTAACGGTATTCCAGGAGACTTATAATTCAGATAAGTATGAAACTCTGCATCTTGCAGGGCACAAGCGTATATTTCCTTATCGTCTGAACGCACAGGAACGTGCTTTAAAGGGTGGTATGCGAGGAGTAGGATTTGCTGCACTTCTGGGACTGGATGATTTCCGTAAGGATGCTTTTGCCACCGGATATCATGCATATCTTTTGCAGAGAAAATATCCTCATGCAGAGATTGCATTTTCCTGTCCGAGACTTCGGCCGATCATCAACAATGACCGTATTAATCCTATGGATGTACATGAACCACAGCTGCTTCAGGTGGTCTGCGCCTATCGTCTATTCATGCCATTTGCAAGCATTACGGTATCTACCAGAGAGTGTGAGCGTGTACGCGATAACCTGGTTGGAATTGCTGCGACAAAGATTTCAGCAGGAGTCAGCACAGGAATCGGAAGTCATGTGGAGGATATCGAAGATAAAGGAGATGACCAGTTTGAGATTTCAGACGGAAGGTCTGTAGATGAAGTCTATAAGGCACTTTTGGATCATGATCTTCAGCCGGTTATGAATGATTATGTGTACCTCTAAAATACAGAAAAATCCTTATGAAAATGTAATTGCAGTGACCAACCGCTCCCTGTGTCAACGTCCCTTTGCAGAACAGATCGAGCGTGTATGCAGCCTTCATCCGAGGCGGTTATTCTGAGGGAAAAGGATCTGCCGGAGGAAGAATATTCTCGTCTGGCAGAGCAGATACTGGAAATCTGTAAGAGATATCAGGTTCCCTGCATATTACATACCTATGTAAATGTAGCAGAAAAACTGCATCATCCATACATTCATCTGCCAATATTTCTGTTGGAAAAATATGAGGGAAAGCTTGGCGGTTTCCGGCAGATCGGAAGTTCGGTTCACTCCGTAGAAGATGCATTGAAAGCAGAAAGTCTGGGAGCTGATTATCTTACGGCAGGACATATTTATACAACTGACTGTAAAAAAGGACTTCCACCCAGAGGACTGGAATTTCTGGAGAATGTCTGTAAAGCAGTAAAGATTCCTGTATATGCCATAGGAGGGATACATCCGGGAACAGGACAGTTAAATGAGATTATGGAACATGGTTCAGCCGGTGGATGTATTATGTCAGATATGATGAAGATATAGTAAATAAAAAGCCGTATTTCAACAATCAAACATGTTGAAATACGGCTTTTATAAAAGCATCATTCATCAAAAATAGTAACAATTTCACCATCCAGAATACGGTTTGTATTCTTTACGGCACAGAAGTTTCCGCACATACTGCAGGTGTCTTCTTTCTCAGGTTTGGCCTCTGCGCGGTAGCGTCTTGCTTTCTCAGGATCCATGCTGAGTTTGAACATTTCTTCCCAGTCAAGACGTTTTCTCGCTTCGCTCATCTTATAATCCCATTCTGCGGCACCGGGAACTCCTTTGGCAATATCAGCAGCATGAGCAGCAATTTTGGCAGCGATAATTCCCTCTTTTACATCAGCTGCATTTGGCAGACGAAGATGTTCTGCAGGTGTTACATAGCAGAGGAAAGCAGCACCTGAATAAGCAGCAATCGCACCGCCGATTGCGGAAGTAATGTGGTCATATCCGGGAGCAACATCTGTTACAAGCGGTCCAAGTACATAGAAAGGAGCGCCATGGCAAAGAGTTTTCTGGATTTCCATATTAGCTGCGATCTGGTTCAGCGGCATGTGGCCAGGTCCCTCGATCATAACCTGAACATCCTTTTCCCATGCACGTTTGGTAAGCTCACCGAGAGTGATCAGCTCTTCAATCTGTGCAGTATCAGTTGCATCTGCAATACATCCGGGACGACATGCATCTCCCAGACTTAAAGTGATATCATACTCTCTGCAGATATCAAGAATTTCATCAAAATGTTCATAGAACGGGTTCTCTTTTCCTGTCATTTCCATCCATGCGAACATAATAGAACCACCTCTGGAAACAATGTTCATGAGACGTTTATTCTGTTTGAAACGTGCTGCGGTTGCACGATTCATACCGCAGTGGATAGTCATAAAATCCACGCCGTCTTCTGCATGCATACGTACGATATCAATCCACTCTTCAGAAGTAATCTTACCAAGTGCTTTGTGATAATATACTACTGCGTCGTAGATCGGAACAGTACCGATCATTGCCGGACATTCGGATGTAAGTTTGCGGCGGAAGCTTCTGGTATCTCCGTAGGAGCTGAGATCCATGATGGCTTCTGCACCCATTTCTACTGCTGAATGTACCTTTTCATATTCCATATCAACGTCTTTCCAGTCTCTGGAAACACCTAAATTTACATTGATCTTGGTGGTCAGCTTTGCACCGACACCGCTCGGACTGATGCTCTTGTGATTTTTGTTGCAGGGAATAATTACCTGTCCTTTTGCAATCAGTTCTCTTAATTCTTCCACGTCAAAGTGTTCTTTTTCTGCTACGATTTCCATCTGTGGTGTGATGATTCCCTGACGTGCCGCGTCCATCTGCGTTGTATACTGTGTCATTTTTTCCTCCTTGCCCTGCACTGTGGCTCTTAATTGCTGCACATAGTAATAGATAAACAGCAATATTAAATGAACTGCGCCTCCTGCATACAGCAGGGACTTGCACCTGCGCATATTCGTAAGTTTTTAAGTAAACTACTGGTGTGACAGAGAGTGGTGCCCCCGGTCTGTCGTGGCAATATTTTATTGCCTTTCAGGCGTATGAAATCATTTGCCTGACTATTTGTCCGCAATTAAAACAGGGGGGAGATAATATGATATGTCCGTTCAGAGTAAAAGGAAAACTGCAATATGCCAACAAGCATATTGCAGTGTGGAAGAACTATAACTTTCCCTACGTTGGCATTATCCAAATCAGGTAATGGGTTAAAGCGATACAGCTTACTCTCAGCCTGTTTACACAAGCACCCCTTGTCTCAATTACAATCAGTGTATCACTTAGATATGGGAAAGTCAATATAAAATTTTGGCTACGTCATTGATAACGTAGCCGGATTTATGCAATTGCTATGGATAACTATGGTCAGACTAAGGACATATTATAGCTTTGGAATCAGAATGCCATACTTTGTTTTTCACTTTTTTTATTGGCAATTACCTTAATGCCGTACTTTGGTATTCTTTTTCATTCCGGTGAGTGTAAAGAAATTGGAAGTTGTTGTTTTTACTTTTTTGAAAGAACTGCTTCCCGGATATTTTATGTAAATACTGTAATTGTCTGCACCGGCAGTTCTGTTCCATTTTACGCTCATGGAGCTGTTTGTGTTGCCTGCTTTCTGAAGAGTGATGACATTGGAAATATATCTGTCCGTAGAGGTTGAACTTACATACCGTTTATTTCCCAGAACCAGGTAAGGGTAAATCTTCACCTGATAAAATGTATTGCCGGATATTGGAATGGTAAAGGAATATCTGGTATTAAAATATTTAGTTATAAGTTTGTGGGCTGCAGAACTCTGGTATACAACCTTATAACCTGTAATGGAGTTTGAAGGGTTTACAGTCTGCATATTGAAGGTATATCTGCCGGTTGATGCATAGGAAGATTTAATCTTTACCTTTGAATAAAGCGTGGTACATCCCACAGTACGGGAAGAAATCGCAATGCCGGATGAATTCAGTGCTGTGATTTTAATAACGTAAGCAGTTCCTGCTTTTAGCTTATTGATCTTAGCTTTGTTGCGGGTATTGCCAATATAGCCGAGAAAACGATAGGAAGAGGAACTTAAAGGGCTGATATTGACAGCATATTTGGAAGCATTGGTAACAGGGTTCCACTGAATAGTTACAGAATTCTCGGAAGCTGCTGTCTGTCTGATCCCTGGCTGGGCGGTAAGAGAAGCGCAGGCATTCTGTGCATCGGATGATTCAATGGCAGGGGCATCAGAATCGTCACTTTGAGTCAGTTCCGCAGATTGTTCAGCGGGTACCAGCTGTGCTGTGGCTGCGAATACAGAGGAAGCGGACGATAACGTGAGAACAGCACTGAGTGCAATGCTCACAAAGAATTTTTTAAAACTTCTTGCTTTCATAGTAAAACCTCCTTTTGAAGTGCAAAACGAGAGAAAAAAATCGTTTTGCAGATAGTACACCGAAGTGTGTCTGAGCAGATTTAAATAATAAAAAAGCTCCGTTAATGTTTGATTTATTGTAACATAACGGAGCTGAATTTCTGTAATTTGTCGTTGCGGGTAGTGGTTACTCATCCCATCCGTCATACATACGGATATTGACCTGAATATTTCTTACAATATCTCCCTCCAACAGATCCAGATCGGATTCATCGGAAATTGCAGGGAGATCCATTTCATCTTCCATTACTTCTGCATAAATCCAGTTATAAGCAGCCTCGTTTGCATTATCGATCGCATCGTCGAGAGTGTCGCCTTCAGCTTCACAACAGGCAAGATCCGGAAAAAATGCTTTATATCTGCCTTCTTCATTTTTGCGGAAAACCGCAGGATATATAAATTTCATTGGTAAGAACCCCTTTCTGCTTTACGTTTATACTTAGAATAGTATATAATACATTCATATATTCATCAAGAAAAAAAAGAGTTATTAGTAACATTGGTAACAGAAGGATAAGGGGTTATATAGTATGCTGACAATAGAAATGGATAATTTTGACCTGGGGCAGATCTGCAGATCCGGGCAGTGCTTTCGGATGGATCAGATCGGTGATGACCGTTACCGGGTGATTGCGGGAGATAAATATCTGGAACTGACTCAGGAGAGAGGAATTGTCAATTTCTTTTGTCCGGAAGAAGATTTCATTTTTTTCTGGATCCGGTATTTTGATCTGGATTGTGATTACAGTGAATATATAAACATGATCAATCCAAGGGATAAATATCTGACAGCAGCAGGAGAGATGGGAAGCGGAATCCGCATTCTGCAGCAGGATCTGTGGGAGATGATTATTTCATTCCTGATCTCTCAACAGAATAATATTACAAGAATAAAGAAGTGTATTGAAAATATCAGCCGGGAATTTGGAGTAAGAAAAACAAACAGCACAGGTGCAGAATATTATGCGTTTCCGACTGCAGAGGCACTGGCTTTGGCAACGGAAGAACAGCTTCGGGAGTGCAATCTGGGATACAGAGCAAAATATGTGCTGGACACAGCCAGAAAAGTCTGTTTCGGAGATATTTCACTTAACAGTCTGCATGATATGACTTATAAAGCTGCACGAAAAGAACTGCTGGGACTGTATGGAGTTGGTGAGAAAGTAGCTGACTGTATCTGTCTTTTCGGATTGCATCAGCTGGATGCATTTCCTGTAGATACTCACATCCGCCAGGCATTGGATGCCCATTATAAACGGGGATTTCCAAACAGACGTTATAAGGGCTGCCGGGGCGTGATGCAGCAGTATATATTTTATTATGAACTGATGAAGTAACTGTTCAGTCAGGGATTCTGCATGAAAATGGCAAAGTTGATTTTCAAGAGAGTCTTACTTGTATCAGGAGGAGTGTAAGCTCCTTCTGATAAACTGCGGAGTAGTTATTCGGTATAGAGCTGCGTAGCGAAGCGGATTGCAAATATCTGCTTGACTAAAAAGTATATAAGAGGAGGAATGTTATTATGGAAATCGGAGCAATGTTAGACGAATTAAGAGAAAAAGCACTGAAAGACCGTAACATCTGGCAGGAACTGATGGATACCAGAAAGGCGGAACAGCCGCTTGCCGCTTTCTGCGCGAAGTGTCGGGAACTGGGATATCAGATTTATGAGATGGATCTGATCACAGCCGGAGAAGAATTTTATGCTACCATGCGAAGAAGTACAAACGGTGGAGGTGAAAACTCTCCGAAGCTTGCAGGGGAAGACGATTTCTATGAACTTTTCTTCGCAAGCCTTGAGGAGCACATTTAGGCAAATAAGAAAGTCCTCATCTGCTGAGCTAGAGTGTGTCTGAAAAATCATTCCCGCAATCTGCACGCCCCACTTTGCGGGATATTTCACCCGAATTCAGTTGCCGTAGCCCACTACGGCGCCTCATCCGGGCAAAATATCCCACAAATTGTGACGCACATCTTGCAGAAAGCCTTTTTCAGACACGCTCTGGTTAAAGAAACACAGAGATGGGGATTTTCTTTGGGATAATGTGTATAATGGTATGGATTATTTTGGTTATATGTGTATAAAATAATTATTCCTGGCTGTCTACACCATTTTTTTCACAGATATCATTCAGACAGCACCTGTCACAGTAAGGTTTAGTGCGTGCTGTACAGACATCGCGGCCATGATTGACCAGGCGGTGACAGAGATCATTGCCTTCTTCCGGCGGAATGATCTTCCATAAAGCCATTTCTACTTTCTTAGGTTCTTTCATATTATCGACCAGACCGATGCGGTTGGAGAGACGGATGCAATGGGTATCTGTCACGATCGCCGGTTTGCCGAATACATCTCCCATGATCAGATTGGCACTCTTTCTTCCGACTCCGGGAAGCTTCAGCAGAGCATCAAAATCCCCGGGAACATTGTCATGATACTGTTCGTGGAGGATTTTCATGCAGGCACTGATATCTCTTGCTTTACTCTTACCCAGACCACAGGGACGTACGATTGATTCGATATCTGCAACATCTGCATTTGCAAGAGCTTCTACAGTAGGGAACTTTGCATACAGATCCTGTACAACTACATTTACTCTTGCATCTGTACATTGTGCAGCCAGACGCACACTTACCAGTAATTTCCATGCATTATCATAATCCAGAGTGCAGTCCGCATCCGGATATTCCCTTTTTAACCGTTCAATGACCTCGAGAGCCAGTTCCTGTTTTGTCATAAATGTTCTATCTCCATTCTGCTGATATTTTATATTTGTTTTTCCTCAGGTGTATTTGAAAAATCATTCTCACAAATTGTGACACACATCTTGCAAAAAACATTTTTCAAACACGTTCTTTTATTTCGGATGAGTTACTGTTTACTCTGTTCTCAGTAACGCAGCCAAAATTCATTCCAGATTGCCTGCGGCAATGGGATTTTGGCTTGTATGTCTCGGGATTTTGGCATATTTATGCCAAAACACCTCGCGGAATAGTGATATGTGAACAGTAACCAGTAATCATACGACACTATAATAACACAAACAACACCCTCTTGCATTTCCAATTTCCCTATATTAAAATAAAACCAACCATTGTAAACAAGAGGGAAAAGAATGAAGGTACGAATGTATAATGTAGGTTTCGGAGACTGCTTCTGTCTCCGGGACAGAAAGAAGAGTCTGCTGGTAGATTTCGGAACAAATAACAGCAGGATAGAGGGGCGCCCCAGAAGAGAAATATTTGATGTGATCATCTCAGATTTGTCTACGATCAAGAGTAAAAATCTGCTTCTGACACATTTTCATATGGATCATCTGTCAGGGCTTCTTTATATGATGAAGAAAAAAGATATTTCTGTTGACTTTGGGAAAATTTATCTTCCCGATGTTTTTTCAAAAAAAGAAATGAGCAGAACACTGGTGCTGCTGCTTCTGGCAGATTTGTTAAAAGAATCCGGATTGCCAAGCCGTCAGGTCAGCCTGTTTGCACTGGTGGATGCACTTCTGGAGAACAAACAGAACGTGGAACTGTTAAGCAGGGGAAAACTGTTTGAAAACAAATATCAGCACTCTGGCCGGATACAGATGTAATCCGGAAGGAGACGGACGAAGTCTATAACAGAATCTGTGAAGACGGGAAATTTAAAGAAGTAATGGATGTTCTGCTTGAATTTGCAGAGAAACTGAGACTGATTGTATGGTCTATGACTGCTGAAGGCAATAAACCGGCGGAAACTGTGGAAAAAGAAACAGATTTAACAGCATCTGAGCTGACAGAACAGCCGGAGGTCCGTCAGAAAATTATCCGGGCATATGTGTATGAGCGTGAATTTCGCAGAATCAAAGCACTTCCTGATTTTAAGAAACTGCTGGCATGGCTGAATGAGAATCAGATAAATCTGCGGCAGTTTAAGCATAAGATCAGTATTGTGTTCCAGAATGCCAGAGACGGGGAATTAAATCTTTTGTTCACCGGGGATGCACAGCCTGAGCATCTGAAAATGATCGCAGAGAACTATGATGGAAAATTGCCGTTATATAAACATTACTGGTGTATCAAGGTACCCCATCATGGAACGCAGGGACATTATTTTGATTTCTCTCAGTATGAACCTGAAAATATGCTGATCTCTAATGGAATCCATTTTGCCAACAGCAAGAAAGAGTCAAAAGAACTCCGTACCTCACCGCTCTATGGAGGATTGTTCTATATTCCGGATACTCATATGTACTGTTCAAACTGTGACTGCTGCGACAGTTACGAGAACGGATGTTCCTGTAAGGAGGCGGATGTTATCTCTCCTGCTTATTACAAGGATATATAAAGCGGTATATTTTGCTCGAATTCGGTTGCCGTAGTTATAGTCTGATTTGATTAAAATTAACATAGTGAGAGATTTTTATGACCTGATAAATATAAAACAGCAGACATCTGTATATTCCATTGAATATACAATGCCTGCTGTTGAATTTTTTACAGAATTTATATGATCATAAATTTTATTGGATTATTTTGCCGGTGTCAGGTGCCAGATATCGTTGTTGTACTGCTCGATAGTTCTGTCAGAAGAGAAGAATCCGGCTTTTGCAATATTAACCAGCATCTTCTTTGCCCATGTTTTTCTGTCTGCGTAATCAGCCAGTGCCTGATCTTTCTTCTCAACATAATCGTTGAAGTCAAGCAGTGTCATAAACCAGTCTTTGCTTACCAGTTCGTGGTGCAGTCTTTCGAGATTTTCTTTGTGGCCAAGTGCCAGCATCTTTTCACTTACAATGAAGTCAACACATTCCTTGATGCGTTTGTCATTTTCATAAATATCTCTGGAGCAGTAGTCAGCTTTCTCGTAATGTTCGATAACTTTCTCACTGGATTCACCGAAGATATAGATGTTATCTTCACCAACCAGTTCACTGATCTCAACATTAGCGCCATCCATAGTTCCCAGAGTAACGGCACCGTTCAGCATGAACTTCATGTTACCTGTACCACTTGCCTCTTTGGAAGCCAGGGAGATCTGCTCAGAAATATCGCATGCAGGGAATAATTTCTCAGCTGCGGATACATTGTAGTTTTCAACCATAACAAGCTTCATGTATGGTGCAACTTCCGGATCATCTTTGATGAGATCCTGGAGTGTGAGCAGAAGATGAATGATATCCTTTGCGATCACATAAGCAGGAGCAGCTTTTGCACCGAAGATAAAGGTAACAGGCTGAGATGGTTTCTTTCCACCTTTGATCTCCAGATATTTGCTGATGATGTACAGAGCATTTAACTGCTGACGTTTGTACTCATGGAGACGTTTGATCTGGATATCATAGATGCTGTTCTCATTAATTTCAACACCTGTGTTAGAGAGGATAAATTCTTTACAGGTTTTCTTAGCTTCTGTTTTGATCTCAAGAAGCTTGTTCAGAACTGCCTCATCATCCTTATATTTCAGGAGATTTTCCAGAGCAGTTGCATTTGTTTTAAACTCATCACCGATCAGAGAGGTAATATAGTCTGTCAGCGGATGATTGCAGTGCATTAACCAGCGGCGGAATGTGATACCGTTAGTTTTGTTGTTGAATTTCTCCGGATAAATATCATAGAAAGCTTTCAGCTCGCTTGTTTTCAGGATTTCTGTATGCAGGGCAGCAACACCGTTGATGGAGAATCCATAGTGGATATCCATATGTGCCATGTGAACCAGGTTGTTCTTGTCGATGATGGCTACATTTTCCTGAGGATATTTTGCTTTGATCTTTTCATCCAGCTTTTCGATGATTGGTACAAGGTGAGGAACTACATCAAGAAGGTAGTCCATTGGCCATTTTTCCAGAGCCTCTGCAAGGATAGTATGGTTTGTGTAAGCGCATACTTTGGATACAATCTCAGCAGCCTCATCAAAGTCAATTCCACGCTCTGTCAGGAGACGGATCAGTTCAGGAATGACCATACTTGGGTGAGTATCGTTGATCTGGATCACTGCGTAGTCTGCAAGGTCATGCAGGTTGCAGCCTTTCTTTGTTGCTTCGTCCAGGATGAACTGAGCGGCATTGGATACCATGAAATACTGCTGGAAGATACGGAGTTTACGTCCGTCATCATCGCTGTCATCCGGATACAGGAACAGTGTCAGGTTGTGAAGGATGTCCTTTTTGTTAAAGGAAATTCCATCGTGAACCATAGATTCGTCTGCCAGATCGATGTCAAATAAGTGCAGATGAATGGATTTGTTATTGTAGCCTGCAACGTCGATATCGTACAGGGAAGATTTCAGTGAGAATCCGCGGAACGGTACAGTATAGGAAACACCTGCAGGTGTGAGCCAGCTGTGTTCTTCAATCCATGGGTTCGGAGTTTCCTTCTGAAGTCTGTTCTCAAAGAGCTGTTTGAAAAGACCCAGATGATAATTCAGACCAATACCTTCGCCCGGAAGACCGAGAGTTGCGATGGAATCCAGGAAGCATGCTGCCAGACGTCCAAGACCACCGTTTCCAAGAGATGGTTCCGGTTCAACTTCTTCGATGTCAGCGATGGCTTTTCCATTCTCTTTTAAGAATGCAGCAACATCATCATAGATTCCCAGATTGATCAGGTTGTTGGATAATAATTTACCGATCAGGAATTCTGCGGAAATGTAATAGATTTTCTTCTTTCCATCCTGATAGCCTTTTTCGAAGAGCTGGTTTTTGGTATAAATCAATAATGCATTGTAAATTTCTTCGTTTGTACACTGACGCGCGTTTTTCTTATACAGGTCATAGATGAGCTTTTCTAAATTTTCCATCGTAATCTCCCTTTCTGAAATGAATATGTGTTTTTTTATGAGTTAGATTGCTTATTTTTTAGTTTTGAATAGTGTATTGTTTTTGATTTATATCAGGAAGAGAAGTTCTCTTGCTGACATCTATAACTATATCAGCAGTCTATTAAAAAAAATACAACAAAATTGCGATTTTATGACAGGTTTCTGCGAAATTTGTGAGGAGACATTCCGGTTGCCTGCTGGAACTTCTTGATGAAATAGCTGGTGTTGTTGAAACCTACTTCCAGTGCGATCTCTGTGACAGAGGAGTCGGAGTGCAGAAGCATAGGCTTTGCTTTCTCAATGCGCAGGTCATTGATATAGGCGATCAGAGTCTTACCGGTATATTGCTTGAACAGTTTCATAAAGTAGTATTCGCTGTAATTAGAGAGAGCAGTGAGCTCTGCTGCGGTCAGTGACTGTGAATAATTGAGGTTGATGTAGTCCAGGATCTTTTTAATAGAAGCAAGACTTTTGTTCTCTTCCTTATCTGCGGGAGTGATGTAATTTCCCATGAGCATTTCGTAGAAAAAGCTGAAGAACAAAGCCTTTAATTTTACGAAATAATATGGCTTTTTTTCTTTATGGCAGGCATGGATCCTGTCAAAAAGCTGGCAGATATTCCCGTAATTGTCATCAGATCTGGAAATAATATGGGTAAATTCCGCCTGATTATCCATCAACAGGGAAATGACACGTTCCTGACATAAATCTCCCGCCGGGCCTGACAGGAAATTCAGGTCAAAAACAATACTCCGGAAATAAAGGATATTCTTCAGATCTGTTTTTATGCCATGGAGAACGCCACGGTTCACAATGATCAGGTCACCGGCCTTGACGCGGAGGATCTCTTTATTCAGACGAACCAGCCCGCTTCCGGATTCAATATAGATCAGTTCCATCTCGTCATGCCAGTGGTTGTAGAGGGAATGGAAGATTTCGCAGTTGTCTGTATAAGTTTCTATGGGAAGTTCAAAGGAGCCGTGAGAGTTTCGTTCTTTGAGAGTGTCATCTACTTCAATCGGGGGAGTTGGCATGGAAAATCTCCATTTCTTAAATATGATATTAAAAATGTTGCAGAAATATATGTATGGAATAATGCTGTTTATATGATAATTGAACCGGGGGTGTTATTTGTATTATGAAAGCTTGGCTCGGGAATGTCAATCATAAAACAAGAACCTTTTTCAAGCGAATTCTGATAGGATATACAAAAGATAGAAAATGGACATAGTTACACCTAGATTATTCACGACTGTGCCGTGAATAATCTAGTTAGTTTTATTATAATAAATGTCATAACCGTACATTCCTGCCAGATCACCTGTCTTTTCTTCGCCGATGGAATAATCTTCACATATCATTTCAATAGCTTCTTTGTACAGAGATTTCAGCTTTTTATCTTTAAGTTTTTTCAGAAATTTTGCTGCAGGTGGAAGGATCTGTACCTGTGTCATTTTTCATCCTCCGTTCCGAAAACATCCTCTAAGGAGTATCCTCCTGATTTAGATTCTGCGACCCGGTCTGCTTCGGCAAGCATTGCTTCAACTGCTGGACGGATTTTTCGCTGTGTCTGTTTAAATTTCTCAAGTAATTCTTCACCGCTATATCCTTGTCTGATCAGATCGGCAAGAATCTGTTCGGCAAATTCACCACTGGTATTTTCTTTAACGGGGCGTAAAACCAGTTCGTTTCCACGCATGATACATTCTGCTTCCGTATTAAAACCCAGAAGCGTAAAAAATTTCTGCGGGATAGTAATCTGGCGTTTAGATGAAATACTGACTTTTTTTTGATTCCATGGATGCGCTGCCTTTCAATGGGATTGTTGCTGTTGCCATTCGTGTATGCCTCCTTCCTATTTTATGTTTGTTTATTCTGTAATATACATACTGCTTGGTTTCTTTGTTCTTTGTTATATTGTAAAATATTATGTTTGGGATGTCAATTACAGAGAAGTAAAATCAGTTTCTTTATTGAATAGAAAAATTTTTCTATTTGGCAGAAAATATGATTAGTGATATCATAAAAATATATCTGTAAAATTGTGCAAATGTATCCTGCTTCTGCATTGCGGTAATTCCATGAAACGATGCAATGGATTCTTCTATCAAGTGTGTTAAACAGAATCGGCGAAAGACATTGTACAGAAACAGCAGGAGTTAAGGATGGAAGATATAATGGAAGACAATTTTGAAAAATTAAATCTGCTTCTGGAGCAGGAACAGTGTGAATTTGTGGATATTCCAGATGGTTTTACCGGACAGACGGAGAGTGGAGAATTACGACTGATCTATCTGATGAATGATGCGGTGGAGAGTTTTCTGGTTCTGAAAAATGCCAGGATGACGGGAAATTATGTCAGGGATTATGAAGGAGAGTTTGAGGGCTCTGTAGAGAAAGCGGACTGGGATTTATGTGAAGCAGAGTATATTTTGGTGATTCATCAGGGGCATAATGTGTTTACTGTATTCTTTGAAGATATTTTGCTGGAAACACAGTTGTACAATTATGGAGAGCTGGGACATTTCTGGGTGAAGGGCTATGAAAATCTCAGGGTAATGGAGTATCAGATTGCCATATTGCGTGATAAATATGAGTATCTGGGAGAAAAATATTGCACTGAGTATGAAGGAAAGCTGGCAATGCTGCGTGATTTCCCGCCGTTAAACTATCTTTTTTATCCGGCAGTACCGGAGAAGTATATTGTTCCGATGGACAATCCATGGGAGGTAACGGCGGAAGCACTGGCAGTTATGCAGGAACTGGCAACGGAAGCAGGAGATGAAAAACTGGGAAAAATGCTCAGGCGTTATGAAAAAACTCCGGATATATCAAATGCCAAAAAGATAGCCGGAATGCTTTGCAGGAGCAGTCATTTACCGGTGATTACTCTGCTGGGAGAAAAAATCAGGGAAGCAGCATCGGTCTATCCGGACAGAGATTTTGGCAGAAAACAGAATAAATATCTACATGAATTGATGGAAAAAGCTGAACGAAGAAAAGAAGAATTGGAAGCAGAGAATGTTCAGACTCTGATCTACAGAGAAGAACCTTTCATTTATGACTGTGATTCCATATCGTTTCAGGTATATCTTATGATTGTGAGAAAAGGTGTATGGAAGCAGAAAATAATGGTTGAGAAAATATAAAGTAGTCCGAACAGGAATAAAGAAGGGATTATAATAATAATGGATAAATTATTAGACTTAACAAGAGACTTTGATGCAGCGAAAGCTGCTTTTGAAGCATATCTGGATGAATATGACAGAGCGGATGATAAGATTCATCTGAAGATCGTACATACTTATGGAGTGGTTGATGCAGCAGAGGACATTGCCCGCCGTATGGGGCTGGATGAGGAAGATGTACAGCTGGCGAAGGTAATTGGATTGCTCCATGATATTGGAAGATTTGAACAGATTAAACGATTTGACAGCTTTGAACCGGGAACCATGGAGCATGCAGCATATGGTGCACAGCTTCTGTTCGGACCGGAGAAAATGATCCGCAGATTTGTGAAGGATGACAGGTTTGACAGTCTGATCTGCACTGCGATTGAGAAGCACAGTGATTTCAAACTGGAAGGAATTACGGACGAGAGAACCCTGCTTCATGCAAAGTTAATCCGAGATGCAGACAAGCTGGATAATTGCAGGGTAAAGCTGGAAGAGTCAATGGAAACACTTCTGGGAGTGGATGAGAAGGGTGTTGGTGAAGGAGTAATCGCGCCAAAGGTATGGGAGTCCTGTATGGCAAAGGAATCTGTATTATCTTCAGACAGAGTTTCAAAAGTGGACTACTGGATTTCCTATATTGCTCAGTATTATGACATCAATTTCCCGGAAACCTATGAGATCATGCGTGAACATGATTATGTGAAAAGAATCATGGACAGGGTTCCTTATGCATTGCCGGAAACACAGGAAAAGATGGATATTCTGGCAGCAGAGATGGAGGAATATATGGATGAGAGAATTCGAAACAAAAAATAAAAATTGCGAAAAGCAATAAACAGTGGGTGGGGACATATGAAAAGATAAGAGTGAACAAAATGGATATGGATAAAACAGAGAAGAATCAGGAGAAATTCACCTGCGGAGAATTCGAATATCAGTCATAAGAAGTGCCAGAAAAACCATGACTCTGGAGGTTCGCAGGGATGGAACGTAATCGTTCGCGCACCTCTCCGTACAGGTCTGCCGAGGATCAAAAAATTTGTAAACCAGAAGCAGGAGTGGGTTCTGGGATGTCTGGAACGGACAAAAGAATACCGGGAACAGAAGCCGCTGAGCGCAGATCTGAGCGAATCGAAACGAAATGTCTATATACGAAAAGCAAAAGAAACGATTACCAAAAGAGTTTCTTATTTTGCCAGACTCATGGGCGTTTCTTACCGCAATATCACCATCAGAGAACAGAAAACAAGATGGGGAAGCTGTAGCAGTGAGAAGAATCTGAACTTTAACTGGAAACTGATACTGGCACCTCCGGAAGTGCTGGATTATGTAGTGGTACATGAACTCTGCCATCTGAAGGAAATGAATCATTCGAAGGCATTCTGGGACGAGGTCGGGAAAGTAATGCCGGAGTATGAGACGTACAAGTTGTGGCTGAAAGAAAACGGATGGAAGTTATAAATATATCTTTGGGTGTTGATATTTTATAACTCTTGAAAAGAAATATTTTGATGTGAATTTAAGGAGATAAATGTTAATGAAAATGATAGCTGATCTGCACATTCATTCCAGATTTTCCATGGCGACAAGCAAAGAGGGCACGCCTGAAAATCTGGATTTCTGGGCGAGAAAGAAAGGAATTTCACTGATTGGAACAGGTGATTTCACGCATCCGGTATGGAGAGAAGAACTGAAGGAGAGACTTGTTTCAGAGGGAAACGGCCTGTATCGCCTCAGAGATGCATATGTAAAAGAAGAAAGCCGGAAGTTCCCGGGAGAAGGAACACGTTTTGTTGTCTCCGGGGAAATCAGTTCTATTTATAAGAAAAATGGAAAGACCAGAAAAGTACACAATGTAATCCTGCTTCCCAGTCTGGAGGCAGCAGATGCCATGGCACAGCGTCTGGAAAAAATCGGAAATATTCACTCAGATGGTCGTCCGATTCTTGGTCTGGACAGTCATGATCTTCTGGAAATGATGCTGGATGTATGCCCGGAAGGAATTCTGATTCCGGCTCATATCTGGACACCGCATTTCTCTGTATTAGGTGCGAAATCAGGATTTGATTCTGTAGAGGAATGTTTCGAGGAACTGGCACCGTATATACATGCACTGGAAACAGGGCTTTCCTCTGACCCGGCTATGAACTGGAGAATTTCCAAACTGGACCGCTATCAGCTTGTATCCAATTCAGATGCACATTCCCCGTCTAAGCTGGGGCGCGAGGCGAATCTGTTGGATATTGACTGTTCCTATGAAGGACTTTATCGGGCAATCCAGACTGGCGAAGGGCTGGAAGGAACAGTAGAATTTTTTCCTGAAGAGGGGAAATATCATTTCGATGGTCACAGAAAATGCGGTGTATCATTAAGCCCGGTGGAAGCAGAACGGCTTGGAGGAATCTGCCCTGTCTGCGGAAAGAAGCTGACCATGGGCGTAGATCACAGAGTAGAACAGCTTGCAGACAGAGCGGAAGGTTTTGTGAAAAAAGATGGTAAGAAATATGAAAGCCTTGTACCTCTGCCGGAAGTGATCTCTACATGTATGGGCTATTCCGCTGCAAGTAAGAAAGTGCAGGGGTGTTTTGAACAGATGATTCAGACACTGGGGACAGAATTCGACATTCTGCGAAATGTACCGTCAGAAGATATTAAATCCTGTGCAGGAGAACGGATTGCGGAAGGAATTGAAAATGTAAGAACCGGAAATGTGAAGAGAATTCCGGGGTATGATGGGGAATATGGAAAGATTGAATTGTTTGATGAAAATTAAACATAGAATGATGAAATTATAAAACGGCCTATAAGAGAATGATTAGCGAGGAAATAGTGTATGAAGAAAATAGGGATTATTTCAGATACCCATGGCCTGCTCAGGCCGGAAATACTGGGAATTTTAAAGGGTTGCGACTGTATTATCCACGCAGGTGACGTAAACAAACCGGAAATTCTGGATACACTGCGTATGATGGGTTCTATTTATGTAGTCCGAGGAAATAACGACAAAGATTGGGCAGAGGGAATGGCGAAAACCTTACACTTTACCATAGAAGGGGTAAAATTTTTCATGACTCACAATAAAAAAGATGTAGACTGGGATTTAAAAGACACACAGGTAGTCATCTTCGGACATACCCATAAATACTTCGAAAAAATGATAGACAACCGTCTATGGCTAAACCCGGGAAGCTGCGGCCCCAGACGCTTCGACCAGGAGATTACCATGGCAGTAATGACAGTCGACAATGGAACCTATCAGTGGGAAAAGGTTGCTATGATTCCTGAAAAGTAAACAGAAGACAAAGTAGATTGGTCAGGAGGGAAGAAAAAATACACAGTAATGAAAGTGGTGATAATATGCACAAGTGGAATGAGATTACAGATGAGAATTCGCTGAAGGAATTTATGGAAAGAGTGTCGTTTTTCCATGATAGCTGTATCAAAGAGATGCATTATCTGAGCGGAGCATATGTTAATGAAAACCTGGATATGTATCCTGTAAACGATCGCGGGATTCTGAGAGTAATAATACAACGGCAGTATGAAGAAGATTCAATGATTGAAATGGAATTTCAGGGATTAAAATACTTAAAGTTATTTCCGGCAGACGAACGCTATTCATGCGAAATACTCGATTCCAATATAATTCTGAAAGAGGATTGTATCATCTGGAGCGACTGCGAAGATAAAACAGAGCTGGAAGATGGAGACACAGGAACTTTGGTATGTGCATCTAAACTTCGATGGCGTTCGATTTTCGGATATATGGGAGAGAAGAATTATTGGTAGGTGTGCCCTTTCCCACATTTCTTTTGACCCAAGGGGTGTGTAACAACACAGTCTCTACTTCAATAATCCTTTGGATAAAGCCTTTATAATTTATGTAAAGTATATCGTATTTATTCTTTTTCGTAAAGAAGTCTGGATGGAAGCACTGCTTACCACAGTATAATATATAGAAGAAAAAGTTTTTGCAGAAAAGATCAGGATTCTGTAAAAACTTTTTTTTACGCAGAAACAACCTTGCAATTTGTGATGAATACGCTATAATTAAAAAACGTAATGAACCGAGATTGGTTAGACCAATATAAAGGAGTTGAATATTTGAAAAATAAAAAAGAACGAGACTGGAAGTTTATCATCGGTATGATTGTTCTGCTCGCCATTTTTGCTGTAATGGGAGGTGCTTTCTGGAATATGGTAGGAAAGCAGGCACAGATGGTCAGGGAGGAAGAGCAGAAAGAGGAAGCAAATGCTATTTCTGCAATCTATATCGAGACAGGAGAATTTCTGAAGACCGGAGTTTTTGTGGATCTGAACAATGGAACTATTTTCAGCGCAGACATACCGGCAGAGGGCATTTACAATAAAAAAGGAAAATTAATTTCCGATGATGTATTGGAAAATGGGGATAAAGTAAAGATATACGGCGATGGGATCATGCTGGAATCTTTCCCGGGACAGTATCCGGGCGTGACAAAGATCCAGAGAACCGGTCGAGCATCTCTCGAGGAAACTCAGGAGTACGAAGATCAGGTAACTGGAATGATGAAGCCTGTAGCCGTTCAGTAAGGATTAGAGGAGACTGAAAATGAAATACGTAAGACAATTCTGGATTATTTTACTGATATCCGCAATGGGAGAGGCATTACATGTTCTGATCCCGCTTCCTGTACCTGCAAGTGTGTACGGACTGGTGATCATGCTGATCGCACTGGGAACACACATTATCAGGCTGGAACAGGTCAAAGAAGCAGCTGAATTTCTCATAGAGATCATGCCGGTTATGTTTATTCCGGCAGGTGTCGGATTACTGACAGCCTGGGGCATACTGAAACCGGTATGTGTGCCGATCATTCTGATCACAGTGATCACCACAGTTGTGGTAATGATTGTGACAGGTCGTGTCACACAGGCAGTTATTCGTATGGACAGAAAGAAAGGACAGAAAAGATCATGACACAATTTATGAGTAATTCCCTGTTTTTTGGTGCAGCGATCAGCCTGATCGCATATGAGGCAGGACTTCTTTTGAAAAGAAAATTTAAAATGGCAATTTTTAATCCGCTTCTGATCGCGATCATTGCAGTAATAGCGGTGCTTTGTTTACTGCATATTGATTATGACACCTATAATCAGAGCGGTCAGTATATCAGCTACCTGCTCACACCTGCAACGGTCTGCCTGGCAGTTCCGCTGTATCAGCAGATGGAACTTCTGAAAAAGAATCTGAAAGCCGTAATCATTGGAATTGTTTCCGGTGTGCTTGCCAGTCTGGTCAGCGTGCTGATCCTTGCGAAGCTGTTCAGCCTGAGTCATGAGCAGTATGTAACACTTCTTCCGAAATCTATTACAACTGCCATCGGAATGGGTGTTTCTGAAGAACTTGGAGGCATTGTGACTATTACGGTTGCAGTTATTATTATTACCGGTGTTCTTGGAAACATGATTGCAGAGACTGTGATCAAACTTGCGCGTATTGAAGAACCGATCGCTAAGGGCCTGGCACTTGGAACCTCTGCCCATGCTATCGGTACTGCAAAGGCAATGGAGCTGGGTGAAATAGAAGGTGCCATGAGCAGTCTTGCAATCGCAGTTGCCGGTCTTCTGACTGTTGTAGGTGCGTCTGTGTTTGCACAGTTTATGTAAGAGCAGTAGTGATTGCCTGATAAATTGTTTTTGGCAATATCGAATATATCTGTTGACTTTAACATTATTTATACAAGAGAACTGTTGTGTCAGATGAGCAGAGGCGCTGACATAACAGTTCTTTTTTATTAAAAAAACAAATGTTCGACAAACCTCTTCCATTTTTTATAAGAGTGTGGTATTATAAAACACAGAAACGAATGTATGTTCTGAAAATGTGTTCGAAAGAAATGGGAGGGCTTATTATGGCAAATGCAGCAGGTACCGCACAGAAAATGAGAAGAAGAAAAGAGAATCATAAGTTTTCCAGAATGATGGCAGTTATTCTGGGTCTGATCGTTACTGTTGAGGTGATGATCGCGGGCGGCATGATCTTCAATATTGATTTTCATTCCGCTGATATAGTTGCGGTAATTATGGGATTTATCGTGTTATATTCCGGAGTTGTGGCGGTTCTGACAGATAACTGATTATAGAAATTTCATAAATTACTGCAAACAATCCAGTCCATCATAGAGTGAAGTCCTGCGTCAGATATCTTTGCTGTATGTCAGTATGCCTGCAGATATATTCCTTGTTCTTCGTACTCTGCTGAGCTGTCCTGATTGCATTGTTTTATGGAACGGCTATAAGGTATGGGGACATGCAAAAAACAGATATTAGACAAAAACAGCGGCAGATGATATGATTAACAGTAAATAATGAGAGAAAAATAACGGGAGAAGGTGCGAAGAGAACGTTATGACTGTAAAATCAAGTCTTTTGGAAATGCTGGAGAAGAATAAAGGAGAAGTGCTTTCCGGTGAGAGCATTGCCGGTGAGTTGGGATGTACCAGGCAGCAGTGTGGAAGGCAGTAAAGTCGCTCCGGGAAGAAGGGTATCATATAGAAGCAGGACCGAATAAAGGATATATGCTTGCGAAGGATACGAACCGTCTGTCGCAGGAGGGAATCCGCCTGTTTCTGGATGATCCGAAGGTTAAGATAGATATTTATGATGAACTGGAATCTACGAACCAGACTGCCAAGAAAGAAGCTATGATGGGAGAGGCCGGACATGGGGCATTTGTCATTGCCAGGAGCCAGACTGCAGGCAGGGGGCGCAGAGGCCGGGAATTCTATTCTCCTGCAGATACAGGTCTTTACATGAGTGTGATCCTGAAGCCACAGGGAACCATACATGACAGTCTGCTGATCACAACTGCGGCAGCAGTGGCAGTCTACAGAGCAGTTGCTCAGCTCTGTGGAATCCAGCTTGATATTAAATGGGTTAATGATCTGTTTTATAAAGGAAAGAAAGTCTGTGGAATACTCACAGAGGCTGTCACAGATTTTGAGAGTGGAAATATTGAGTTTGTGGTAGTTGGCATGGGATTGAACCTCTATCTGGACCAGGAGAACCTACCGCAGAAATTAAGAAGTATAGCAGGAGCCCTTTATGAGACAAAAGAAGATGCGGAACAGACTGACCGTAATAAACTGACTGCAATGATCGTGAACGAGTTGAGAAAAGAAACAGCAGATCTGAAATTATCTCCGGATTATGTGACACATAACATGATCCCGGGACATCAGATCACAATTACAGACGGAAACTCTTCCAGACAGGCATTTGCATTGGAGATATGCAGGGACGGACGGCTGAAAGTACGGGAAGAAGATGGACAGGAGACAATATTGTCCTTTGGAGAAGTTTCGGTATCCATGTGAGGATAATGAGAATGGGATTGTTACATGAAGGTAGATTCCTTGATGTGACAATCCCATTTTGTGTCATGATTCAGAATTTGTTGTTTGTGATGAAGCATCCTCCTGAGACACTTCGGCGGCAGAATCTTTTTTCAGAGATACCGGGCTTTTGTTGTTTGCGGTGTCCGTGACATCGATATCTGTACAGCAATCAGGATTTACTGTGTCTGTGGTATTTTTAACCGCGTCAGTTTCCATATTCGGAACATTCTGCTGATACGGACGATAAGGTGTCCAGTAATGTTCTTCCTCAGTAAAGCTGTCAGGCTGTTCTTCATCCAGTGCATCCTTCTTGCGGGTGAGAATATAAATCCCTGTAAAAATGATAGCAGCTGCAATCACAAGCTGCGGCAGATGATATGTGAATCTGCCGATAACATCAGCCAGATATCCGGGTAAGATCATATAGAGGAAATCTACCAGAGTGTTCCATAGAATAGAAGCACCAAGGAAAATCAGCAGAATAGCAGTTATCTTTCCGTGATGTTTGAGCAGAGAACTGATGTCTCCTGCCAGTTCATCCATATGAAGGACATAGGAATCTTCTATGGAGTAAAATTCTTCCTCAGAAAGAGACTTCAGATTGTGCACATTAAAGAAACTGTAGAACCATATGATCGGAATCAGGAACACAAGCCAGTCCATTCCGGTACATGCTCCGATGGCAAAGACACCCCAGAATAAGAACATAATACTGATTCCCTGTTTTTTGAATCCCATGTACATTTCTCCTGCGCCTGGGATCAGGGAGAAGATAAAAAGCCAGAATCCACGTTTTTGTTTTTGCATACTTTTATTTGCCTCCATTCATTAATTTGCTGGAAAAATCACTGACATATTTTATAAAAGAGCTGGTGCCATCACCAATGTTCTGTCCGAGTTCTCTGGTGACTGGTAGAGTCTGCCGTTTTCATGTTCGGGTAATATTCTGTCTGTCTGAGAGGAAGTATCCTGATATAAGGAAGTGAAATCCAGATTCGGGATACTGAATAAAAGCAACAGGGCAACCATCACACCGGCAGCAGTCTGAAGACTGTAATGGAGCAGCTGGATTTTGCGGGATGCTTTATTTGCTGCCCGGGCAAGCTGCACTTCACCGGAGCCTGCTTTGTCCAGAATCTGTTCCATCAGATAGGAGGGAGCAGTATCCGTACTGTTGTTTTCCTGTTCCATCATCTGATCCAGACAGAAATCGCAGTGATCAAGATGTGACAGAAACTCAATGACTTCCTGTGTGTTCATATTTCCGTTGTCAAATTCTATTAAATCCTTCTTATTAATATGCATCTAATCACCCCTTTCAAGCATTTTTTTCAGCATTGCCCTTGCGCGATAGAGCTGTGTCTGAATTGTTTTCGGATTTTTCCCTGTCTGCTGTGCAATCTCAGGTACTGATAATTCTTTGCAGAAATGTGCGTAAGCGACTTCTTTGTAAGGACTTTTCAACTGCATACACAATGCTTCTACGTGAGTATTGGATGCAGTTTTCATATATTCATCTTCGGGAGAGGATTGCCTGTCCGGAATCTGGGAAAAGTAGGTGTCTTCTGTTGGAATACTTCGCCGCCCGGCTGCTTTCAGATAATCCAGACACTTTCGGACAGCAATCTTACTTAACCAGGCTTTCTCATAATTACCATCAAAGCGGGAAAGGTTCTTATAGGCAGACAGAAAGACTTCCTGAGTGAGATCTTCGGCATCAAATGGATTACCGACAGATTTCAGGCAGATCGAGTATATTAAGTTCTGGTATTGCTTAATCAGATATTCCAGATATTGCTTTTCTGTGATCATTACTGTCTCCTTTTCCCTGTTCATTTAATTATAACGCAGGAGGTGGGGGAATGGATTCAGATATTGGAGGAATATTGGAAAATCTTTGGGGTGGGGACGCGCAGAAAAATAGTTTGTTTTGTGTGCGGTTTCGGACACTAAGATATTCTAAGCTGCCAAAAATCTGCTAAGGGCATGAGAAAAATGCCACAAACTCGCCGCATGGCGGCTCAGACAGTGTGTCATTTTCTCATAACGCAGATTTTGCCGGCTAAGAATATCTAAGTATCCTGCAAATGCACACAAAACAAACTATTTTTTTGCGCTGGTTATTGGCTGTTTTGATTAACGGATTTTTTATAGAAAATATCTCTGAGTGACGGTCTTGCGAAGCCTTTTGATTTGGTCTATACTTGATTGCAATGAAATAAAATATGGCATTTATATTTATTATAGAAGATAATGCGGGGCAATATGACAGATTAACAAGGAGAGACAGATCATGACAGAAACAAGACGTTTATACTATGAAGATGTATATAAAAAAGAATTTACCGCAACCGTAGTAGAGTGCAGAGAGCAAAAGAAAGGTTATGCTGTCATTCTGGATGAGAGTGCTTTTTATCCGGAGGGCGGCGGTCAGCCAAGTGATGTGGGAACACTGGGGGATGCAAAGGTGACAGAGGTTCATGAGAAAGATGGAGAATTACTTCATTATACTGATAAGGCTCTGGAAGTGGGTGCGAAGGTTGAGGGAAAGATTGACTGGGCGCGGCGTTTTGACCTGATGCAGCAGCATTCCGGTGAGCATATGGTCAGCGGTATTATTCATGAGAAGTATGGTTATGATAATGTAGGTTTCCATATGGGAAGCGATGTGATCACTGTAGATTTGAATGGTATGCTGGATGACTCGCAGCTTGCAGAAATTGAGCGGGAAGTAAATGAGAGAGTGTGGGAGGATAGGGAAGTTGTAATCACTTATCCTGATGCTGAGGAACTGAAGACTATTGATTACAGAAGTAAGAAAGAATTGACAGGACAGGTTCGTATCGTGATGTTTCCGGGAGTAGACGTATGCGCCTGCTGTGGAACCCATGTGACACATACAGGTGAGATTGGAATGGTGAAGCTTCTTTCTGTAGTGAAATTCCATGATGGTATCCGTATGGAGATGATCTGCGGTAAACGTGTTCTGGATTATCTGAATATGGTGAATGAGCAGAATCATCAGATTTCCATGAAGCTTTCTGCAAAGATGGACAGAACAGCAGATGCAGTACAGCGTCTTCAGGATGAGAATTTCCGTATGAAAGACCAGGTTGCCCGTATGGAAGAAGAGATGTTTAGGGCAGAGGCTAAGAAATGGGAAGGTGCAGGAAGTGTCCTGATCTTCAAAGAAGGTCTGGAAGCAGATTCTGTACGTAAACTTGCGGATGCAGTGATGAATACCTGTGAGGGCTGCTGTGCAGTATTTTCCAGAAATGAAGATGGAAGCTATAAGTATGCCATGGGCGAGATTGACGGGGATTTACGGCAGTATACAAAGGAAATGAATGCTGCATTAAACGGAAGAGGCGGCGGAAAGCATTCTTTGTCCAGGGCTCTGTGCAGGCAACAGAAGACGAAATCCGAAATTTTTTCGAGAAATAAAAAACGGTAGATAAAAGATTAAGTAAAACTGCGGAGCAGTTATTGAGTATAGAGCCGCATAGCGAAGCGGATGGGTTTATCCGTCTGACTGTGTGTTTTGAGTTAGGAAAGCAGCAGAGAAAAGGAAGAGAAACGGGAAATGTTTGGAGAATGTCATGCGCATATCATTATGGATGGCGTAAATTACCGCCATGCAGTTGATATGCATAAAAATGGACCGGACGACAAGATAATAAGAGAGCATCTGAAAGCATACCAGGAACGGGGAATTGCTTTTGTACGTGATGGTGGTGATGCGCTGGGCGTTTCTGCGAGAGCGAAAGAGCTTGCACCAGAGTATGGAATAGATTACAGAACTCCGATATTTGCCATTCACAAAGAAGGCATTATGGTTCTATTGTGGGAAATGGTTTTGCCACAATGGTGGAATTTCATAAGCGTGTTTTGGAGGCGAAACAGGCAGGGGCAGATTTTATTAAGATTATGACTACCGGGATTCTGGATTTTAATGAACATGGAGCGATTACCGGAACACCTCTGGATGGGTCAGAGGTAAAGGAAATGGTACATATTGCACATGAAGAAGGTATGGCTGTCATGTCCCATACCAACGGAGATTACGGAGTGCAGGCAGCAGTGCTGCCGGAGTGGACAGTCTGGAACATGGAAACTATATGAATGAAGAAAGCCTTGCCATGCTGGCAGAGAGCGACACAGTCTGGGTTCCGACTCTGGTTACAGTGAGAAATCTTCTGGGAGACGGACGTTATGATGATGAGACTCTGAAACCAATCATAGAATCTGCAGAAGAGAATATCAGAAAAGCATTCCGGCTGGGAATAAAAACAGCCCCCGGAAGTGATGCGGGGGCTTACAGAGTTCTTCATGGAAAAGGAATCCGGGATGAAGTTCAGTCCTTTGCAGAAATTCTGGGAGATCAGGATGCTGCATACCGCTGGCTTGCGGAAGGTGAAGCGGAAATCAAGAAGAAATTTACGGTTACTGTTCACTGGTGATATCCCGCGAGGTGTTTTGTGTGAGCGAAGGTCACAGAAAACCCGAGACATACCGCGCGGATTTATGCGATTAGCATAAATTAAGTTTGTGAAGCAAACGATACTCCTTGGGCATTGCACAAGGAGGTTCATATTTCCTGCATCGCGAAGCGTGTTGCTGAGAACGGAGTGAACAGTAACAATTTACGCATCCTGTACCTTAATTGCTGTATAAATATTAGAAGATTTTGATTTGGATGGATGGAAGGTAACACACACATAGTCGCCGTATTCCATACCGCCTGCAGTGAGATCCTGCGCGTTTTCTGTACGGAAGGTATCTATGGCACCGTCATCTGTCTGTACAGTGATGGTGTTGGCAGTACTTCCAATGATCGTGCCGGTTACTGTAAAGGAAATATGTTTGTCATTAATGGTATCAGGATCCTCACCTGTCACAGCAATAATACGGACTTCTTCCAGGGATGTTGTTTCCAGATCTCCGATATAAGTAACATTAACATGAGATCCCGGGGCAATTCCTCTTGAAGTAAGCGGGGATTGCTGACATATCCAGATTAAAGGAGGTGTCACTTCCGGCAGGAAGAATCCGGAGGATATTCAGATTTACTCCCTGTACAGTTGCCAGCAGCTGTTTTTCTTTATTTTCTATCTGCTCCGGTGTCTGTGTGAGTTTTGGATCCGGAGTTGGGGTAGGATCCGGTATTTCCAGATCTTTCAGATCAGAAATACTCAGTACTTTCAGGTGACTGGCATTTAAGGATACGGAAGAATCATTGGAGGTATCCGGGAATTTCCCCTTGAATGTAAGGTAAACCCAGTCACCGGCTTTGATTCCATTCTGATAATACTGTTTTGTTCCTGTGATCGGATAGGTGGCTGTTTTTCCTTTCTTTGATTTTATTGTGATGGTATTGGAAGTCAGGGAAATAACCTGCCCATGCGCAGTGCGCTTTTTCAGCTTATTTTTTTTATGAAATTCATCTACAACCTTCAGAACATGTACACTGCCTGTGTCAGTACCGGAAAGCTGACCTTCGTAAATGATACTGATCTCATCGCCGGTGATCATGCCGCCTTTACATTCCAGGGTGGCATTGGAAACATTAAATACATAGGAGGCACTGTCCGTGTTCAGAATAAGCTGGCTTCCTGAAAAATCCTGCAGGGTACCGGAAAGTTCATCCATATAGATACGGTCTTTTGTTTCGGTTTCAGTTGTGGTGTCAGATGAAGAAGTAAGTTCCCGGACGGATGTGTCTCCGGTGGATGTGAATTGTTCCAGTATGGTTTCAGGGCTGCATCCGGCAAAAGAAAAGCTAAGGCCGGCACAGACACATGCAGCAAGCAGTTTTTTCATAATATAGACAGGACCTCCGATAAATCATTCGTTTGAACATGATTCCTGCCGTATGCAATAATTATTTACAGGGAGGGATATTGCTTTCCGGCGGTTCGGGGATAAAATCAAAAATTTTCCGGTAGCTTTCCCATTCGTCATTATCTTTGGCAGGAGTGCATATCAGGCCGGTACATTCCGTACAGGCGTTGGTATTCAGGTAATTATCATAACATATATTATAAGGATTTTGGCAGTTATTTTTACATATTTCTGACATTTTTTACCTCCATGATTATAGCAGACCGGGGCGGGATATCTGTATTCATGTAATTTCTCATTTCTGAAGATGCCGGACTGCTGCATAATGTTATAGTATTAGTATATGCGGCTGTTTTATTCATAGACTTACGAGTGTTTGCAGCAATATTCTCAAGTAAAAAAAGCAGACCATTCGTATAGATAGAATGAACAAAAAACAGCATTCAAATTTGTGAAAATAATAACGGAAAATATATTGCAATTTCTATGGATTGTGTTATAATTTCGATAAATAAATAATAGCGAAGTAGGATTTTATGCGTCAAGTGTTCACAGGCTGGGGAGTCGCCGTGAAACGAAAAGCAGAAAGCGTGCTGCTTACGATATGATTTCCGCACCCGTTGCTACATATGAGAGCATCTCATAATGTGGAGGGATTATTATTTATGTAACTACTCTATTTTTTAAACACATTATGGAGGTGTTTTTATTATGCAGAAAAAACAATATTGGAACGTAAAAACATTGGTGTTCATGGCTCTTCTGATCGCCATGCATCTGGTACTCACACGAGTTCTGGTCATTGATCTTGGTGCGTACCGTATTTCTGTGGGAAGTGTATGTACAATCCTTGCAGGTCTGTGGCTGGGACCGGTGGCAGGCGGTGTCTGTGGATTATGTGCAGATATTATCGGGTGCTTTATGAAAGGCTATGCTGTAAATCCGTTTATCACAGTTGCAGCAATCCTCTGGGGTGTGCTTCCTGCCCTTGCAAAACCATTATTTGCAAACAGAAAGAAAACAGGAAAGACAGTTGGTATCTGCGTATCTATCGTGGTAACTGCAGTTCTCAGCTCTCTGGTTCTTACAACAGCAGGACTTGTGATCATGCTTGGATATAATTTCTATGCGATCATGCCCGGAAGACTGGTACAGTTTGCAATCATGATTCCGATTTACTGTGTATTAACATGTCTGCTGTATTTCAGCCCGCTGACAGCGATGGTGGTAGGTAATACATCACCTGCAGTGCTGAAAAACAAAACAGTATAATTGAGTTACTGTTCACACACCACTATTCCGCGAGGTGTTTTGGCATGAATATGCCAAAATCCCGAGATATACAAGCCAAAATTCCATTGCCGCAGGCAATCTGGAATGAATTTTGGCTACGTTACTGTGAACGGAGTGAACAGTAACATAATTGAGTCAGAGATAAAATACAGAATAAGACTTGAATATTAAAATTAAAATGATATACAACATAGTTGGCGCGAACTATGTTAAATGAATCAACTGATTCCCCGAAAAAGAAAAGTTAAAATCTATAAAAATTAAGAACTATCTGTAAAAGCAGAAAATGAAAACGCTTTACAGATAGTTCTTTTTATTTCTCAGGTGGAAATTTCCGTTTTCATCCGGCTGTACGCGGAACCAGTAAGTATAAAGCTGCTGGAATCCAAGTGATCTGTATAATGCCCGGGCATTGTCATTTCCCTCTACAACCTGAAGATATGCATTCTGAGCACCTTTTTTCATTCCTTCTTTCAGAAGTCCTGTGCAGATCTGACGGGCATAGCCATGTTTGCGGTATTCTTCTTTGACATGGATGGCGTAAATACCGATGTAGTCTCTGTCCAGGATACCAAGCCCTGTTGCAATGATCTGCCCGTCTATGCGGATGCAGGCGCAAATGGTTTCTTTGAGGATTGCCTGATACATGGATGGTACAACTTTTCTGTGAATCGGATTTATAGTATTTTTTAGATTGAACAGACTTTCAATCCATTCAGACGGAATGTTATTGTAGAATGTTACATCAGGATATGGAGTATCCAGATGTGCGGCGTTCATGCTCATTGCCATGACATTGGTGGTATGCTGGATGGCATATCCCCGATTCTCCAGAACATAATCAAAGTCAGGAGAGACAAGAGGACTGATCTTAAATACAGCGGGGGTTCCCAGACGCTTATATACGCTTTCACAATATGGGATTTTTTCCCGCCAGGTGAGGGTGGAATTGCCGAACTGTTCTACGCTGTTGGTTCTGTGTGTATAAAAATAAGAAAATCTCAGGATCCAGCCGTCGTATAATTCCATCTTGTGAGATGGCCAGGCATTCAGAGACATATCTTCAATCTGTTTAATTGTAGTTTCCATAATATAAGGAAGACTCCTTTCCATAATAAGTCCGCAGATATGAGCGAGGACAGTGATTTATTATACAAAGTTCCGGGAAAATGCGCAATAGTTTATCTGTTCAGGGATTGTTATCAATGTTTTGAAGGAGAGGGAACAGTTTCTCAGCCAGAAGCTTATGCCCATACAAAGTAAGATGAATCCCGTCTGTTGTTATGGCATCAAATCCCGATTGAGTTGCTTCCTTATTAAAATAGTTATGCAGAGGCAGAAATGGAAGTCTGAATCTGACAGAGAGCTGTCGGATAATATCAGACATGGTATGGACATAGGGAATCCATGTCTCATATTCTTCCGGATGTGGAAAGATAAAGGGTTCCATAAGGATTACCTGCCTGGCATCTGCAGTGAGCAGATTCAATAATTCATTGTAATGAGTGGCAAACTCTCTCATCATCTGTTCTTTCTGAGAATCCGTCCGGTCTGTGTTCATTATCAGACCGATATCATTGATGCCGATCAGCAGAGTTATAACAGGAGAGCGATGCAAAAAAATACGGTGTTGACGGATATTTTCAAGGACTCTTGCCACAGTGAAGCCATCTATGCCACAGTTCCTGAAATGTATGGCACCTGTTGATTTTGTTAACTGTACAGCGCTTGATGAGCGTCTGACGGTATCTGCGGATATGGAGAAAGAAGGAGTCTGATTACGGAACATTTCTGAGAGTATCTGTACATACCCATTTCCCAGAGGAAAATCTTCAAATAAATGATTACAGTCCGTAATGCTGTCTCCCAGACAAATGATTTGCATAAAAACCTCCTGTTTGGTATTACCAATATAAGGATTGGTAAGTGCAGAGATATAAAATTTATATAAAAACCATATAAAATAATATCATCTGCTTACAGTTCGGTCAATGAAAATTGCCTTTTTTTCGTGAAAATGCATTAAAAAAATTATGAAAATCTATTTTTCAATCAAAATGTCTGGATGAAATGCACAAAAAGAAAATCTATTTTTGCCAGAAATAGTCAAAATAATTGTTGACTTTTTAACGGATTTTAATATAATAATCTCAAAATCTTGAATCGATGGAAAGCTTATGAAATATTTTACAGACATAAGTTTAGGAATCCTGGCTGAGGCATCTGAGGCAGACAGCATAAAAGGCCAGAATATCTTCCAGAGATTTAAATAGAAAAAGGAGGGAAAAGAAACGGGTAATTTAGCAGACACGTTAATGGAAGAACTTCAATGTAAGACAGTTTTTACCATACCGGTGTTTGGAGGAATACCAGTTGCAGAGTCAGTAGCAGTGACATGGGTGATCATGGCAGTGCTTTTAATTTTGTCATTGGTGCTCGTAAGAAACCTGAGTGTGGAAAACCCCGGTAAGAAACAGCTTTTGCTGGAAACCGGTGTCAGTTTTCTTCATAACTTCTTTAAGGATATCCTTGGAGAAGAGGGAAAAATGTATATTCCCTATCTGATGACAGTTGTCATTTACATTGGAATTGCAAACATTTTCGGTGTGTTTGGATTTGTACCGCCTACAAAGGATTTAAACTGTACGATCGGTCTTGCGATCACAAGTATTTTTCTGATCGAGTATGCAGGATTCCATAAGAAAGGTCTGAAAGGCTTTCTTAAAAGCTTCGCAGAGCCGGCACCGATCATGCTGCCGATCAATATTCTGGAGGTCGTTATTCGACCGACATCACTTTGTATGCGACTTTTTGGTAATGTGTTAGGAAGCTATGTGGTTATGAAACTTCTTGAGTTTATATGCCCGGCAGTTCTTCCTATTCCATTCAGCCTGTATTTTGATTTCTTTGACGGATTCATTCAGGCGTATGTATTTGTATTCTTAACTTCTTTATTTATCAAAGAAGCTATTGAATAAAAAAGATTACTGTTCATACAGGAATATGACACCTATATAAGACCTGAGACGCGGGACATAAGGGATAAGACAGCAGTTATGAACAGCACTTAAATGCTGTCCGGATATCCGGTGGGTCATAACGGTCATAAACAACCGTTGGTACAGACATCTGTTGCACAGGCATCAATGATCTCATCGGAATATCGACAGGATAGCATATTGTGAAGAAAGATTTGTAATATTTAGTTTATTTCAGTTAAACAACAGGAGGAAAAAGTTATGTTAGTAGCTATTGGAGCAGGAATCGCAGTTTTAACAGGTATTGGCGCTGGTATCGGTATTGGTATGGCAACATCCAAAGCAGTAGAAGCAATCGCAAGACAGCCGGAAGCAGAAAGCAAGATCAGCAAATCCCTTCTTTTAGGATGTGCCCTTGCCGAGGCAACAGCTATTTACGGTTTCGTTATCGGTCTTCTGATCGTTATCATGCTTGGCTAATTGATGGATAAAGAATAACTAAGAAAGGCAGGTGGGACAGGTGATCGAGATTAACATCAACCTGGTCTTTACAATTATTAACCTGATTGTTCTTTATCTTTTAATGAAAAAGTTCTTATTTGGTCCGATCCTCAATGTGATGGAGCAGAGAAAAAACATGATCGACCAGCAGTTCGCAAGTGCCAAAGATACAGAAGAACAGGCATATGAACTGAAAGGCAAATATGAAGATGCACTGAAATCTGCGAAAGACGAATCCATGCGTATTGTAAACCAGGCAAAGGATGAGGCAAAAGTACAGGCTGAGCGTATTGTAAAAGATGCAAACACACAGCTGGTGCAATGCTTGACAAAGCAAAGGCAGATATCAGGACAGAGCAGGAAAATGCTATGAAGGCTATGGAAAGCAGAGTGGCAGAGATCGCGCTGGATGCAGCCTCAAAGATCATGGGAGAGAAAAACAGCAGTCAGCAGGATTTGTCCCTTTATGACCAGTTTATAAAAGAGGCAGGTGATTCCAATGACGGAAACAAGCATTAATTATGCAAAAGCATTATATGAGCTTTCTGTCCCGGAAGAAGCTGTTTTGGAGACAGAAAAGATTTTCAGGAGTACCCCGCAGTTAAAGGGTGCTCTTGAGAATCCGCTGGTTTCTTTAAAAGAAAAAGAACATGTAATTGACAGGGTATTCCCACAGGAGATGAAAAATTTCCTGAAGGTGACCTGTAAATATCAGAAAATCAGCAGCATTTATGATATCCTGGAAACATATGGCGATTACAGCCGCAAGCAGAAAGGTATCCTGAAAGCTGTTCTCACATATGTAACAAAACCGGAAGAAGCCCAGAAAGAGAAGATGGAAGATTTCCTTCGCAGGGAATTTGGAGCAAAGGAAGTAATCCTTACTCTCAGAGAAGACAAATCTTTGATCGGAGGCTTCATTCTTTCTGCCGGAGACAAAGAGTTCGACTGGAGTCTCCGCGGACGTTATAACAATTTAAGACAGAAATTGACACGGAGGTGAATAAAAGTTGGCTGCAATGAATCCAGATGAAATCATTTCGATTCTGAAAGAAGAAATTAAGAATTATGACGAAATCAGCAAGGACCAGGAAGTAGGAACAGTCATCTCCGTTGGAGATGGTATCGCCACGGTACATGGTATTGATCATGCTATGTATGGCGAGGTTGTAACCTTTGAGAATGGTCTGAAAGGTATGGTTCAGGATATCCGTGCAAACAGCATCGGATGTATCCTGTTCGGTAAAGATACAGGAATCAAAGAAGGAACAAAGGTAGCAAGAACCCAGAAGCAGGCAGGTGTGCCTGTAGGTGACGCTTTTATCGGAAGGATCGTAAACGCTCTGGGAGCGCCGATCGATGGTAAAGGTGAGATCAAGGCAGACGGGTATCGTCCGGTAGAGAATCCGGCACCTGGAATTATTGACAGAAAATCTGTAACAGTTCCTCTGGAAACAGGTATTCTTTCTATTGACTCCATGTTCCCCATCGGCCGTGGCCAGCGTGAGCTGATTATCGGTGACAGACAGACAGGTAAGACTTCCGTTGCACTGGATACCATTCTGAACCAGAAAGGCAAAGATGTAATCTGTATCTATGTTGCAATCGGACAGAAAGCTTCCACAGTAGCTAAGATCGTATCTACTCTGGAGAAACATGGTGCTATGGACTATACAACAGTATTCTCCTCCACAGCCAGTGACTGTGCACCGCTTCAGTATATTGTTCCTTATGCAGGTACTGCACTTGCTGAGTACTTTATGTATAAGGGAAAAGATGTATTAATGGTTTATGATGATTTATCCAAGCATGCAGTTGCATATCGTGCACTGTCATTGCTTCTGGAACGTTCACCGGGACGTGAGGCTTATCCTGGAGATGTATTCTATCTCCATTCCAGATTACTGGAGCGTTCCAGCCGTCTGAATGAAAAGGCCGGCGGTGGTTCTATCACTGCACTTCCTATCATTGAGACACAGGCAGGTGACCTTTCCGCATATATTCCTACAAACGTTATTTCCATCACAGATGGTCAGATTTTCCTGGAGAGTGACCTGTTTAACTCCGGTATGCGTCCGGCGGTTAACGTAGGTCTTTCCGTATCCCGAGTTGGTGGTGCTGCACAGGCAAAAGCCATGAAGAAAGCAGCAGGAAGTGTCCGTATCGATCTGGCTCAGTATCGTGAGATGGAAATCTTTACACAGTTCAGTTCTGATCTGGACGAGGCTACAACTCAGCAGTTGAAATACGGAAGTGGACTTATGGAACTTCTGAAACAGCCGCTTTCAAGCCCGTTAAGTCTTCATGAGCAGGTCATCACTCTTTGTGCGGCAACACACAAGGCAATGATGCACGTGGAAACCAAGAAGATGAAGAAGTATCAGAGAGATATGCTGGACTACTTTGACAGTGCTTATCCGGAAATCGGAAGAGAGATCGAGGAGAAGAGACAGCTTCCGGATGAACTGGCAGAAAAGATCGTGAAAGTGGCAGAAGAATTTGCAGATAAGAGCAGGTAGGTGTTGATATGGGCAGTACGAAAGAGATTCAGACTCGAATGAAAAGCATTCAGGACACCATGAAGATCACCAATGCCATGTATATGATCTCTTCATCCAAGATGCAGAAGGCCAAAAGAATCCTGTCTGATACAGAGCCGTATTACTATAATATGCAGGCAGCAATTTCCAGAATCCTGCGTCATATGCCGGATACAGAGCATCCTTTTTTCAGTATCCGTCATAAGATTGCGGAGGAAGACCGTAAGATTGGCTGTATCGTAGTTACCGGTGATAAGGTATGGCAGGTGCCTATAACCATAATATCCAGAAAATGACAGAACAGTTTATGGCAGAGCATGAGACTGCAAGCTTTATCGTTG